>VYKP01000103.1_pt1 | contig 56615 bp, 53 predicted proteins | sample 5114551 | NCBI WGS metagenome assembly VYKP01 (sample SAMN12291777, study PRJNA351875) | freshwater metagenome | isolation source: freshwater lake | place: USA: Michigan, Baseline Lake | collected 2013-08-09
AAACTAATAAAACGGAGAGCCTATGGCTTTAGAAACTTTCGGAATTTTTGGGTTAGAAGTATGTTATCTTGGCATCTTGTCTGTTGATTTAGCATAAAGGGTAACGAAGAGCCATTAAATTAGCAATGAAAGACATATATTTCAGTCGTTGCACTATTTTGTTAGTACACAGCATAAAAGCAAGCTGTGATTGGTTTATCACTCTTGGAGATATCTACTGATTAGGTATCTCGAAGAAGCAAATCGAAAACTTCAAAAACTGCAAACAGCAACCCCGATAGTTATCGATGAAAAATCAGGAAAATTCAAATTTCAGTCGGGAAGTGCTGAATTAAACCCCGCTTTAAAAACCTATATTCGTCAGCGCATTATTCCCGCTATCGAAACCATTACCAAAGACAGAGAAATCGACTTTATTCAAGTAATTGGACACACCGACGGACAGGGAATACAGCAGACAAGTAATCTCGATAAAAATATCGAATCGGTTGCCAGTAGAAAACAATCTGTTAAAATGCTAGTACCCGGTTCTAACACTGATTTAGGATTAATGCGAGCTTTAGCAGTAGTGCAAGAAATCGAAAACACTGGTAAACTCAAAAACGTCAAATTTCGAGCTTTTTCCGCAGGACAGTTATACCTCCCATCGGGTAAATTAGCCGCGGTTAATCGTGACGCAGATGCAAGCAGACGTAGAATTGAAATCCGTTTTATTCCCCCCGGTAAAAAACAATAAAACAAAAAAAATCTAGAAATTTGTTTTTTTATCTTTTGCTTGTTACACTGAGTAAAGAACGAAATTCAAATCAATATCTATGGAACAAAACACTTTAGAGGGGACTTGGGAAGAAATTTTACAGCATAGTGCTAAATTAGCAGGTCAGCGAGTGAGATTGACCATTCTATCTAATCAATCTTCCAATTCTTCCACTCCAGAAACCCTAGACCAAAAATTAAAAGGAAGAGTTGGACGAGTTTATTTTCAACCATCAGATTTATCTGAGCGAGTAGAAGAAGTTTTTACAAATATTTTAGATGATAAAGACTAAACGGGATGGAAATCAACCTTTTGAGGTTGTACCTTAATTATTTTTCATTCCCTATAGGGTGACATCCTCGTATAAATCCCGAAAAGATGCCATCAGATTAATACTCTGCAAACTAAAACTTTCTTGCTGATAGGTTTGCAGAATCCATAAACCCTGTTCACCCCGTCGAAAAGTTTCTACTCGTTGGTGTTTACTATTCACTAAGACATATTCCTCTAAACTTTCTAGAGTTTGATAATCATTAAATTTATCCCCCCTGTCAAAAGCTTCTGTGGAATCGGAGAGAACTTCGATAATCAATTTAGGAAAACTTTTGTAGGTAGCAGTTTCCCTATCTCTGTCATCACAGGTGACAAGAATATCAGGATAATAAAAGTGATTGCGTTTCTCTAATCTGACTTTCACATCGGCAAAATAAACCCGACAATCGGAACCCCGCAAATGATTACGAATAATTGTGTACATATTCCCCGCAACAATATTATGAGTATCCGTCGTCCCTGCCATGGCGTAAACTTGTCCATCGATATATTCATGTTTAATGGGACTGGTTTCTTCAAACTGAAGATATTCTTCTGGAGTGAGATTATTATAGTTAGATAAAGCAATCATCTTTTTTTCTCCTAACCACAACTATATTAAGTACCTAAGCAAAATTAATTATACATCTAAGCCGTTAGCCTTTTCCGTAATCAGTAAGCAGTATTAAGTAATAGTAGCATTCCCTGATTACTGTTCACCGATAACTGAAAAGTCTCCTCTTTCCGAGTCTCGACTAGGAAATTAACTTTGCAGGACAGATACCTGTTGAAATACTGTCTAGGAGAACCAGCAAAAAGAGCGATCGAATGGTTAATCTATATGTTATTACTCTTGTAACCCTCTATAACTACTGCTATGACAACCCTAATTGACTATTCAAATATTCAATCTTTACCCGAAGTTTGGTCAATAGTTGCCCAACGTTTCCCCAATATTATCGCTCTGCACGATCCCCACAGTAAACCGGAAGTAATTCTCACCTATCGGCAACTTTATCAACAAATTCAGCAATTTGCCGCCGCTTTGCAAGCATTAGGAGTCACAGAAACCGAAAATGTCGCTTTATTTGCCGATAATAGTCCCCGGTGGTTTATTGCCGACCAAGGTTCCATGGCAGCCGGGGCCGCCAATGCGGTACGATCTGCTCAAGCAGATGCCGAGGAATTAGCCTATATTCTCGCTGATAGTGACAGTCAGACGCTGATTGTCGAAAATAAGAAAACTTTAGGCAAATTGCTGGCGAAAATCCCTGAATTGCCCCTAAAATTAATCGTGCTGCTCACCGACGAAGACCCCGCTACTGGGGCGATTTCCGTGCAGACCTTAAATTTCAAGCAACTAATGGCGATCGGGGCTGAGAACACCCTTAAACCCATCACCAAGAGAGAAAATGATCTGGCTACCCTCATCTACACATCGGGGACGACGGGACAACCCAAAGGGGTGATGTTAAGTCACGGTAATCTGCTGCATCAGGTACGCAACTTAAATGCTATCTTTCAACCGGATCCCGGGGATCAAGTTTTAAGCATACTACCTTCATGGCATTCCTACGAGCGCAGTTGTGAGTATTTCAGTTTAGCTCAAGGTTGCACCCAGATTTATACCAGTATTCGCACTTTTAAGAACGATTTAAAGCAATTTAGTCCCCAATTAATGGTGGGAGTTCCCCGTCTTTGGGAATCTCTTTACGAAGGTATCCAAAAACAATTTAGTCAACAACCGGCTAAAAAACAGAAATTGGTGCAATTTTTTCTAGAAAAGTCAGAAAAGTACGTTATTGCTAAACGTATCGCTGATAATCTCAGTCTAGATCACCTTCACGCTTCCCCCACAGAAAGACTCAAAGCAAGAATTCAATCCCTCTTACTCTATCCCCTCCACGCCATCGGTGACAAGCTAGTTTATAACAAAATTCGCCAAGCAGTGGGAAATAAAGTTAAAATCTTCGTTAGTGGTGGTGGTTCCTTAGCTAGACATCTAGATACTTTCTATGAGATTGCGGGAATCCCGATTTTAGTTGGTTATGGACTGACAGAAACTTCTCCCGTCGCTACCGTCCGTCGTATCGATCATAACCTGCGCGGGTCTGCCGGTCGTCCCGTTTTTCAGACAGAAATCTGTATTGTCGATTTACACAGCAAAGAAGTCCTACCCACAGAAAAACACGGTTTAGTCTTGATTCGTGGTCCGCAGGTGATGCAGGGATACTATAAAAAACCAGAAGCAACCGAAAAAGCGATTTCTCCCGATGGTTGGTTTGATAGCGGTGATATTGGTTGGTTAACTGCTGCTGGGGATTTAGTCTTAACTGGACGAGCCAAAGATACAATTGTTTTGAGCAATGGTGAAAATATCGAACCGCAACCGATTGAAGATGCTTGTTTACGCAGTCCCTTTATCTCCCAAATCATGCTAGTGGGACAGGATCAAAAAGCTTTGGGGGCTTTGATCGTGCCTAATCTTGATATACTGGCTAATTGGGCCCAAGAACAGAAACTATCCTTAAATTTACCCGATCTTCACAGCGATCGCTCAACGATTCTTTCTAGCGATCTCTACAGCAAAAAAGTCTTAGAACTCTACCAACAAGAATTAAAGCGCGAGGTCAGAAATCGGCCCAGTTATCGTACCGATGACCAGATTAAAACCTTCGAGTTAATTTTAGAGCCTTTTTCCCTAGAAAACGGCATGATGACCCAAACTTTAAAGATTAAACGGCCGGTAGTAACGCAACGCTATCGCGATATGATTAACGAGATGTTTGCCAAGTAAATATTTCTGGCAAATATTCTCCAAACCCTTGACAAAAAGACCTTTTTAGGATAAGCAAATCATGGATGACGCACAAACCAGTTTATTACTGAAGCGCCCGGTGACAATTAAAGTAATCGTGACCCCGCGCTGGAAAGAAGAAGCACAACAGCAATTACAAGCACAAATGGTGCAAATTGATGCACAAATTCAACAATTAGAAAGCCAAGGCCAAAGAGCGATCGCAGAAATTCAGCGTCAGAGTCTGATCCCCTTACCCCCTGCGGCTGCCCAACAGATTGATAATATTCAAATCCAAGTCAATCAACAGAAAAGTGAGTTTCTCGAACAAAAAAACCAGTATCTGCAACAATTGCAACAGGTACAACTCTTGGAACTCAATCAAGAAGTCGCCCAAGCACAACTAGAAAGCTTTTTCCGCGTCGAAAAAGGCGATAACTTAGTGGCCAAAATGAATGTAGAACTCCTTCTTAGAGATGGCATCGTCGAAGAGATTCGCGGCGAAATTTAAAGTTAGGGTGAGCAGTTACCCTTCACTGTCAACTTAACCGTTAAAATCGGCAATAGCAGGGGTTTTTATCCCTTGCTAACCGAGAAAAACATCCCCAGCTCACATCACCCCTGACAGGACTTGATCAGACCTGAAAAATATATTAAGATTCCTTATCGATCGCTAGGACAAACTCGCTTATATTGTTCTATAACTTCATCTCTCCATCGACTCACCCTTAATTAGATCCTATAGATATAGAATCTCTATGCTTTCTTTCTTACCCACTATTCTTTTAGCTCAGTCCGCCTCGGTTCTGCCCCAGATAGAGAGGAAATTCATCACCCAATATCAGGAAGTGCGTCAGTTGCCCGGTCAACTGAATGACGTTCTAGTTTTTAATAGCAATAGTCCCGAAATCGTAGAAAAAGAAGGAATTCTCCTTTCTACTTTCCCCGGTAAAGGAAAACGTTATCCCATAGCTCATCTCAATCACCCCCTACAAGGACGTTTTGACGTTTTCACCCACCACATCGCCCGTCAAACCGATCCCATTCGCGATCTACACCAAGGACTGATCGTTACTAATCCCACCTCCAAAAACCTCGTTATCCGCATCCTGCAAGGAGTCAGTTACGTCACCTCGGCCGATGCTCCTTTTGTCGATTTACCCTCTCTGGTGGAAGATCCCAATGGCCAGGTTTTTTCTGGTCCTGGTTCCCGTTTAGCCGGCGATATCATTCGTCGTCGCCATGATAGCCAATTTCCCACCCAGATCGTCATTCCCCCCGGCGAAAGTCGGATGCTCTTCGATCTAGTTATCCCCAGAAGCAGCGCTCGCTCGACTCTGCTGCGTCTCTACAGCGATGGCCCTATCTATATGGCTAATTTAGCCCTCTACGAAGTTCCCCAAAAAGTCAAAATCGAAGATCGGGAAATAGAAAACTTTCGTCCCCCTACCCTAGAGGAATGGCGTACCCTATTAGTTAGAGGTGATTTAGCCGCTCCTCGCGATTTTCCCCCCACTCCCCCTGATCAGTGGTCTCCCGGAAGAAGAAATTTTTATGGTCGCGTCGCCGGAATTTCTGTCGGTTCGGAATGGGCAACCCGCATTGTTGATCCCAAAGGGGGAATTAATCTCACCACTCCTCAACCCGGTCAAGCTTTTGCCTATCCTTTAAGTACGGTGACAGCAGCTACTTTCGGAACCAGACAAATTCAAAGCGCCCCCATGTTAGTGCGTTATCCCGATACGGCTTTTAAAGCTCACGGTAACTACGGTGTTCACTACTATCTGACTTTACCTCTATATAACAACAGTAGCAAAACCCAGGTGGTGGCTTTGAGTATTCAAACCCCAATTAAAGAAGATAATTATCTCGATCGCTTGCTATTTGTTGAACCCGTCCAGGGACCGGTATTTTTCCGGGGTGCAGTGCGCGTTACCTATCGTAACGCAATGGGACGCACCGAGGAACGTTTTTTCCATCTCGTTCAACGGGAAGGACAACAGGGAGAAGCTTTAGTACAGATAGAACTTCCCCCCGGCGCCCGACGCGACGTTAATCTCGATTTTCTCTATCCCCCCGATGCCACCCCCCCCCAAGTTTTGAGCGTTAAAACTTTGGAATAGATGGGGTTTCTCGAACAGTTAACGGCTGATTGTCGGTAAAAATAAGTAAGATAAGTAGGTAGGCGTTAAAAATTATCAGACACCCCCCTTATTAAGGGGGGCTAGGGGGGATCGAACCTGAAATCCATTTTTAATTTAATTATAACCAGCTACTTACACTGATATTAATCTCTCTCTGGGAATTAGCCGATGGATATTAGCAAAACTTGCTTTATTGGCTGCTTATTATCTCAATTTTTGGTCAATGCAGCCGCGAGTTTAGCCGTGACTAAACTCGATTTTGATACCGGTCAACCCCTAAGAAATCAAGTGATTAAATCGGGTAAAATTAAGGTACAAGTTAGCTATCAACCCATCGACCTAAACGAGAAAAATGATGACAATTCTGATATTAATAATGTTTCTTATCAAATCTTTTATAACGAGCAACTTTATCAGCAAAATAGTGAATATAGTGCCTTTGGTTCTGGCTATGTGGAATTAAGAGATTTAGATAATAATGGCATCGATGAGATTATTGTCTCCACCTATAGCGGCGGCGCTCACTGTTGCACATCTTTGGTAATTTATACTTGGCAAAAAGATAAATTTCTTAGAGAAGAAACGGGGTTTTTAGATGGTAGTGGTGGTTCCTTTGAAGATTTAGATGGAGATAATAGTTATGAATTTATCACCGTTGATAACGCTTTTTTATATGCTTTTAGTTCCTACGCCGCCTCTTTTCCTCCCTCCAAAATTTATACTTTTCAACAGGGTAAATTAGCAGATGTCACCAGAAAATATCCCCAAGAATTAAGGAAAACTTTAGCAGCAATGTTGAAAGCCTTTCAGTTAGCTAAAAAAGAAAAGTCCGAAGTTAATGGCATTTTGGCGGGTTATGTGGCACAGAAAATTCTCCTAGGAGAATACGAAGAAGCTTGGCAATTTCTTCTCGCTAATTACGATAAAAACTCTGATTGGGGTCTCGATATCCATGGCGAAAATACAGTGATCGGAAAATATCCAGACTTTCCCACTGCTCTGAGAGCTTTTCTCCTGAAAAATGGCTATTTATCTGAAAATAAAAACAATAAAAAATAGCAAACGCTGTAAACAACTATGTTAAAGAAAGTTAATTATCTGCGATCGCTATTTTGTTTTCTTGCTACAATCCTCTGGATTAGTCCTCTAGGGATTAACTCTAGTCTCGCTATCAATGATAATTGTCAACTGTCCGAATCAGAAATCCAACAACAAGAAAATCTGCGTCAAACCTCGCCCCAAGAATATAACATTTTAGTACAGAAATATGCTGAACAATTGCGCTTTTGTCGGTCTCGACACTGGTTACAGGAACAAGCGATCTGGTTACGTCTCTACTCCTGTGATACCCGTCCCGGATCGATGGAAAGTATCCTCGATCGCATCGTGGCTAAAGGTTATAATACGGTTTATCTGGAAGTTTTTGCCGATGGTCAAGTCCTATTACCTCCTAACAATAACCCCACTGTTTGGGATAGCGTCATTAAAAATCCCAGTGCTGGAAATGTGGATTTATTAGCAGAAGCGATCGAACAGGGACATAAACGCGGTTTAAAGGTTTATGCTTGGTTATTTAGCCTCAATTTTGGCTATGCTTATAGCTTAAAACCCGATCGACAGGAGGTGTTAGCACGCAATGGTAAAGGACAAGATAGCACCTCTTTTGTCGATGATCGATCCCAAACTTTTGTCGATCCCTACAGCAATCAAGCGCGACAGGATTATTTAATTCTCCTAGAAGCCATTTTACAACGTCGTCCCGATGGAGTTTTATTTGATTATATTCGCTATCCCAGAGGAACAGGAGTCGATTCCGTTGCTGATGATGTCAAAGATTTATGGATTTTTAGTCCAGCATCCCGACAAGCTTTAATTAATCGAGGATTGAATAATAAGGGCAAATTTTTAATCGATCGCTATCTGACTCGTGGGAAAATTTCCCCCGATGATATCGTCGAAGCTGATCGCCTTTATCCCCAAGAAACCGCCCCTCTTTGGCAAGGAAGAATACCTTTAGAAGAGGAGATGAAACAATCAGTTAAAAGTCGTTTTGATCGCCTCAAATTAGAACTTTGGTTCCTAGCGGTTGCCCATGCTGCCCAGGGTGTCATTGATTATATTAGTTATTTTTCTGCCCTGGTGGAACGTCAGGGAATTCCTGCCGGGGCAGTGTTTTTTCCCGATGGAAATCGTCTTGTGGGTAATCAAGGTTTCGATTCCCGTTTACAAGCTTGGGATAGTTTTCCCGCTTCCCTAGAATGGCATCCCATGTCCTACGCTAATTGTAACGATACTACCTGTGTAGTTAATCAGATCAAAAGAGTAGTAGAAAGCAGGGGAAATCAAACTCCTGTTATCCCAGCTTTAGCAGGTTTATGGGGACAAACCTATAACAATCGTCCCTCCTTAGAAGTGCAAATGGAAGCGATTCGCATCGCTTTTCCCACCATAGATAGTATCAGTCATTTTGCTTTTTCCTGGCAAGAACCACAATTCGATCGAGCCAGAAGATTTTGTCATAAGTAAGCCCATTTACACCTCCACTTTCACCTCCTCTGTCTCTGTTTGTTCCTGTAGTGGGGTAACTATTAAAGGGGGCAGTCCTGGTTCGGCGGTGTTGAGAGTTGGTGTAATATCGACGTAGTTAATCACCGCCCCTAAAATTTTCACTTCCGCTTCCATTAACTGGTCAGTTGCTTCACTCAAGAGACTAGAACGAGTTATAGCTGGACGAGTTACCAGAATAATCCCGTCTGCTAGTTCTTCTAAGAGCAGTGCATCATTACAACTAGACAGAGAAGGAGTATCGATAATTACTAGATCGAAACGGCCGCGAGAATCTTTGAGAGTTAATTGTAATTCGCTTGATTCAATGATAGCCGCCGCTTGTTTTTGCGGACCGGGACTAGGAAGAATGGAAAGGTTTTCAATATCTGGGGCCAGCCGGATCGATTTACTTTTCGCCCCGTAGTAAAGTAGGGGTTCTGAGAGAGAATTGGGATCAGGCTCGACTCCGATTTCTTCGGCCTTAGAAATACTTCTCAAATCTCCTTCTACTAATAGAGTCCGTCGGCCCGCTAAAGCCGCAGCGATCGCCAAATTGTAGGCAGTGGCGGTTTTTCCCTCTCCACCAGTAATACTGGTGACAATAACCACTTTCACCGTTTCGCCGCCGCCCACAAGTCGCAGGGTACTGCGTAAACGTTCGTAGTAGGGGAGATAATTGGCGTTAGCATCAGCGAGAATCGGATCGATTTCCTCGCCATCTAAATTGCGGACAATGGGCAATTGTCCCAAGAGAAGGATATCCCGACTGACCAAAGCTTCCCGCAATTCTTGGGGACTGTGCAGGCGATCATCAATCACTGCCAATAGGAGAATCGTACCCAATCCAGCTAAAGTTCCCAAACCAGCACCTGCCAAGAGAATCAAGGTACGATTCTTGCGGTTAAACACCTGTTCGATCTGTTGAGCAACCGGCGGTTGGGCAACGGTGAGACTACCCACGGTTTCCGCTTCTGCAGCCTGAGCATCCACCAGAGCATTGAGAATATTCTCGTAGATGCCCCGTTGAAAGGCGACAGCTTGGGTTAAACGAGCTTGCTGTAGCTGTTTATCGGGGAATTTTTCGTATTGGGAGCGTAGTTGCTGTTCCTGACTTACTAAGGATTCTAATTGTTTCATTAAACCCTCGCGCTGGGTTTGCAGGGCGACTAATTGGGCTGCCAGTTGTTGACGGGTGGCGTCGAGATTACTTTGCTGACGGATGCGACTGTTGGGAAGATCGGTCAGGATGCCATCTTTTCCGATCACCTCAGCCGCTCTTTTTTGCAAGAGAGATTCGTTAACTTGCTGTTCTTTGCGTAATTTAACGACGGTGGGATGTTCGGGACGTAAATCCTTCTGTAGTCGCTCCAATTGGGCTTCCGTGCCCAAGATCTGCGCTCGGATACTGGCAATAATCGGGTCAGCACTAAGGGCTGAGGAGGTGTAGGCTTGATCGGGGGTTAAATCGAGTTGTTTACTCAGACTATCAATTTGTCCTTGAATGCCTTGCAGCTCCAAGCGAATTTCTCGCTGTTGCTGTTGACTGCTGGTGATAGCGGCGAATAAACTCCCGTCTTGAATCGCCAATAAATCTGAACCCTGGGTACTAATGTAGCGATAAAATTTTTCTTCGGCTCTGGTTAAATCTTTTTGGACTTCGTTAAGTCGAACACTGAGAGCTTCTATGCGGGCGCGTAACTGGGAAGTATTAAGCCAGCGACTGTATTCCACCATTTCCTTCATCAAGGTTTCGAGAATTAACTCTGCCTTGGCCTGGGAGTCGGCTGTTAACTCTAAAAGTACCTCTTGGGGTTGGTTGCTATTATTTTTTTGTCCCTCTACTTCTCCGGGGAAGGTGATTTTTAAATCCCGATCGCGAATTTTAACCATCTGTCCTGGATTAAATTGCAGTTTTTGGGCTGTATTGACCAATACCCGGGGAGACAGCAGCAAATCGCGGTCAATAGCCCGCCCTTGTTCTTGCAGTTGGGTTCCTGTGCTGGTAAAAGCTGGCGGCGGCACCCGGTAGGCTAATTGTCCCACTGCCCGATAAAAGCTGGGGGGTTTCTCAGGATCGGGTAGGAGCGCAAAGATCACAGAACCGCCCAAACAGACGAAGAAGACGAATGTTCCCACAAATTTGTTCTGATCTAGCGAGATGAAAAATCGTTTAACAATTGGTAGAGCCATAGCTTTTTAATATATTCCCAGATTTTTTACATTTTAGCGGTCAAGAGTGATTCTCGCCCTTGAAATCTTAGCTTAGGAAGTGGTGTTAAGGAGCGAGTTGCCTGTGAATTATTGGAAGTTATCGAATTGATTGCTAATGTTGAGGATTGTATTGGTAAAACTGGTAATATCCCGGATGGGTTGGGTAATAATATTAAAAGCGGCGAAAATTTTCCCTAATAGTGTCCGAGTGACGATAATCACGTCCTGATCTTCTAAGGGAACATTTTGGGATATATCTCCCCTAACTGCCGCTATCGGACTCAAAGTTTGACTAACAATTCCCCCTTTGACACTGTCAAAACGTAGTAGGGACACTTCATTGACATTAATCCGCAGGCGATCGGAAACTGGCAAGCTAGCCACCACATCGAGGAAGGTACTGCCATTAGGAATTGAAACACTTCTTAGGGCAATTCCCGAAGGAACTAGGGGAGCTAAAACCCTGATGGTGATATTCTGCTGAGTGAGGGTGGTTCTAGCCACCAGTGTGCGATTATATCCCGTGTCTTGGCCTACTTCCAACTTGGAAACAATCACAGCATCGCCCCCTTGCAGACGCAGATCTGGCAGGCGGTCTCCCTTGATCAAGGGAGTATAAAGGTCAAGTTTTTCCTCCAATACTGTACCATCGAATAAAACCCGACGGACAACGATCGAACGCAGATCGGCTCTGGAAGTGCCACCCCCTGCTGCTAAAAGTACCTGCGCTAGGGAAGTATTGGGAGCAATACTATAAAACCCCGGTCGCTGTACCTCTCCCATAATGGTTAACTGGACGGGACGAGCGCTAGTTAAAACAGCAATGACTTCCGGTTTCTCCCGCAGATATTTTCGACCCAATTCGAGGCTAATTTTAGTTTGTACTTCGTCTAAAGTCAAGCCGATCACTGGAATACGGCCTAAAATCGGCACTAGAAAATTACCATCTGGGTCCACCGGCCCTGCGGAATTAAATTCGGGAAAATCAGGAACCGAGACAGTAATTTGATCGCCTATGTCGAGTCGATAGGTCTGAATTTGTCGGGATTGGCGATTATTGGGAGAGTAAACTGGTGGACTGTAGCCAGCGGGGGGAATTGTGTTTTCGGGAAAGGTGGGATTAGGGGGTTGGGGAGGCAAAAATTCTAACCCGGCTCCCGGTTGAGTCTGGGGTATGGACAAAGGACCCTGAGCTTTGAGTCTCTCGGAGGGAATTACCCATAAGAACCCTGTCAGACTCAACCCGGATAAGGTCATGGCCCCAGTTCTGAATAAACTAACTGGCAAAAACTTGTTGAGCATTGGTGGAATCATACAGATATATCAATTTATTTTCTGAGAGTTATCTAGTGGGAGAGGAACAAAGAAGCTATTAAGAACTAGAAAAGTGCCTTGAGCTAGTCTTTTTTTAATAGGTGGAAAAACTATTTTTCTTTTTTGGTCTCAGGCACAGAAGTTAATTGACTTAAGACATTTTTTTCTAAGTAACTTTGAACTTCTCCAGCGAGATTGAGAGCAAAGGGAGTGAGAGTTTGCAGTTCTTTTGTCGGATCCAGGGGAATCAGCAAGGAAACGGCTATCCAAGGTACTCTCTGTCTTTTTAATTGCGCCCATTGGTCAAGCCAATACCACACCGAGGGATCGTAATGACCACCACCTAGCCAAGCATACCACTGCACTACGGCAAAAGTGTTTTGTGTCCAAGCCTGATAGAATCTAGCCGTGACCTTTCCTCCTGACTGGGTGGGAATTGATAGCTCGGTTGTTTCCCCCTGATTCCAACGACTAATAGAACTTATATCTGACCATTCTACTCCCGGTTGATTTTTATAGTAAAGCTGTGGCCTTAAAAGGACGGTGATCTTCTTGCCATCAAGACTTTCCACCACCTGTATCGACCATTCTCCCTCACCGATTTGTCCTTGCTGCTGATCGATGGTTTTCAGATTAGAGAAGTTGATTCCCGATTCTTGTAGAGTCCGCATTTTTTGAATATTACCGATTCTTGGTTGATCCACCCAAGACCAATGGCCGGAAATTAAATTAGGTAAGATACCGCCTAAAATCAAGAACAGCAGCAGGCATAACAGCAGTAAGTAATTACCAGGTAGCTTTTTTTTGACTTTGTGTAACACTAAAGTTACCTCGTCTGGAATTTTTTGACTAATCATCCTGGCTACCTTCCTCTTGAGTTAGGGACTGTTTTTTGATCGCCTCGCGATACTGCATAATTTGGAAGACCAAAAAGATCAGTAACAACATCAAGACGGAGTATAAATCACCCCCCCAGCTATCGTGGAGTAATTTAAACTTTTTCTCTTGTCCCGTACCGTGAAACCAAGCTAAAAGCGCGTTACGAACGATGTTAGCTCCGACACTAATTCCAAAGGCACTAAGGAGCATAAAGCGGGTTTTACGGACGTTTTCGATAGTGTTAGTCCAATGGAGCAGCAGCAGCGTGACGTAAAGACTGGTAAATAACATTTTCAGCCCCGCACAGTAGGGAGCGACTTCCACCGTCCTACCTTCTACCCCCACATAGATACCGTCAACGGAGACATCTAGACCCGCTTGCTGGAGAATAAAACCAGCGCAGGCAGCAATAAAAACCTGTAGGGGTAGGGTATAGGGAGTGATCAAGTAGGGGATAGGATTAGGAGTCGCCAAAGCCGTTAAAAGTAGGGGAAATCCCTGTAATTTAAAACCTTCTTTTCCTTTTAACCAGAGACAGATTCCCGCTAACATAATCGGGAAAGACATACTAACCCAAATAGAGGAACCGAGGAGATAAAAAATCGCCCCTAGGGTTAACAAAAACGCTCCGAGGGGATGGGAGCGATCTTCGAGGCGTTGCCATTTTTTGCGATTCTGCCAGACAATATAGGCGGCGTAGGGAAGGCCGATCAAGCCGTGGCTAAAGTATTCGTGTTCGATGCTGATCGATTTATTCAGCCAACCATCGTACCAGTGAAAGATCACCGGACCATAGATAACCGCCAAGAAACCGATCATCAGCCAAGATTGCCGATTTTTGTGGGAGACGGGCGATAGGGAAGGACTAATACCCATAGGACAGAGCGATTTAGTGACAAATTCTGAATTTATGTTACCCGATGATCGCAGTGATTTGTTCAACCACGATTTCAATTTGCTCCTCGCTGATACCAGGGTACATGGGGAGAGAGACAATTTCTTCACAGAGAATCTCTGAATTAGGAAAGTCTCCCTGTTGATAACCCAGGTAGCGATAGGCCGGTTGCAGATGACAAGGAATCGGATAATGAATGCCGGTTTGAATACCGACGGCAGTTAATTGTTCTTGTAGTTGTTGGCGATCAACCGGACAATGGGCAAGGATGCGAATAACGTAGAGATGATAGACATGACTGGTTTTGGTTTCGTCTCTTATGGGTAAAATGCCCTTATCGGCTAAAGGAGCCAAAAGCTGATCATATTGTCTTGCCGCTCGCTGACGGGCCTGATTCCAGCCTTCCAGATGGGGTAATTTAACGTTTAAAATGGCGGCTTGTATGCTATCTAAACGGCTGTTAGTGCCGATATCAGTGTGAAAATACTTGCTCGGTGCGCCATAATTTCTTAAACTGCGGGCTTTTTGGCTAATTTCAGGATCATTGCTCACTAACATTCCGCCATTGCCAAAAGCGCCTAAATTTTTACTGGGATAAAAACTAAACCCCGCCGCCACACCGATGCTGCCGGCGCGATAACCTTCTCTACTGGCTAAATGGGCCTGGGCCGCATCTTCAAAGATAATCAGATTATAGCTGCGGGCAAAATCCTCTAATTGTTGGGGTGATACCATCTGTCCGTACAGATGTACTGGGAGAATGGCGCGGGTGTTGGGGGTAATTTTTCGGGCGGCCGCCGCCAGGTCAATTAAGGCCGTATCGAGGTGACAATCAACTAAAATCGGTTTGGCTCCCGCTTGAATAACACTCATGAGGGTGGCGACAAAGGTATTAGCGGGGACTAGCACTTCATCCCCGGCGCCGATGCCGTAAGCTTGTAAAGCTAGGGCAAGAGCAGCAGTGCCAGAAGCTACTCCCACAGCATACTCGACTCCGCAAGCTTGGGCAAAGGCGGTTTCAAATTCGGCTAAAGCTTGGCCTAAAACAAAATCTCCTCGGTCGATAACTGTTTGGATTGCCTCAGTAATTTTTGCTTGCAGAGGCTGATTTTGCCAAGTTAAATCAACAAAGGGAACTTTGATTAGAGTGGAATTCATCTATTGCTTATTTATGAAGATATTATTAATTATCAAGAGACTAGCATAGATTTGAGCAAGTTGGCTAGATTAGTAGGCTCTCTTGTCCTTTCTGTCTTCTTCTCCGTGTCCTTTGTGCCTCTGTGGTTTATCCTTTAGAACTGCTTATTATGAGTGATTTTCCCGCTTTAACGGCGTTAATTCTGGCTGGTGGTCAAAGTTCCCGCATGGGACGAGATAAAGCATTGTTATCTTTTCAGGGTCTCTCTTTTCTGGAGAATATCTGTTTAATTGCCCAAGATTGTGCAGTACAAGTGTCTGTGATTACGCCTTGGCCAGAACGTTATGAACTTATCATTCCCCAATACTGCCAAATAATCAAGGAACCTCTCCCCACTAGGGGGCCTTTATTGGCCTTTGCCTTGGGATTAACTTTTGTATCAACCGATTGGGTTTTATTACTCCCCTGCGATTTACCTTTACTCAGGTCTTCAATTATTCAAGAATGGTCAAGATTATTAGCCACTGTACCAGAAAATGCCATCGCTTTGGTTCCTCGGTGCGGCAATCGTTGGGAGCCTCTCTGTGCTTTTTATCATCGTCGTTGTTTAGCATCTTTGCAGACTTATATTCAGCAGGGGAAAACTTCTTTTCAAAAATGGTTAAATGTCGCTGTGGTCGAGGAATTAATCATCGATAATTCTGAGATTTTATTTAACTGTAATACCCCAGAAGATTTAGAGATAATAATAAACTCCCCAGATATTAACCGTAAGAAAACCTAGCACAAAAGGGAGTAAAAGTAAAGATATCTGCGAAGAAATATTGGATAAATGGCGATAACTATAGTAGAGTATTCCGGTTAGATAACCCCCCGTTACACCGATAATTGCGCCAATAATATCACCATTTATGGATAAATAGGAGGTAAGCAAAATGATGAGGGAAAAGGGCAAAATTATTAGGCCAGCTAAAAATATATCGCCAGTAAAACTACCATATTTATTACTTAATTTTCTGCCTAACCAGCTAGATAAAGTCAGAGTAATAAAAGGAAATGCTGCCCAACCTAATAACAGTAAAAACTCAGATTTAACTGTCCAGTTTTGCCAAGTAAAAGCGATAAAAAAACTGCTGACGATTGCCGCCAATATCCCGGTAGCTAAAGCCTGATTACGGTCAAGCTTAAAAAAAGACTCTGCTAAACCAGTCCTGGGTTTGAGCAAAGATGAGTAAGAGATTGTCAGCAAATTAAAAATAATAAAAAGAGTTTTTGACCACTTAATTGATTGCTGTTGTCGATAACTTTTATGAACATATTTTAACTTATTAATAATGGCATGATAGCGGCGAAAATTTCCCTGCTGCTTAAATTTCTTGGCTGCTATTTGAAAATCTTTTCGTGCTGCTGGCAGTTCCGAGAGTTCCTCTAGAGCCAATCCTCTTTGATAATAGAATTGGGGATTATTTTGATCAATAGCGATTGCTTTTCCATAAGCTTCTAGGGAGGATTGGGTGTAACCGAGTCGTTGACGGGATAAACCGAGGTAATAGTAAGCTTGGGAACAATCGGGTTTTAACTGCAAAACTTGCCGACAATCGCTTAAAACTTGCCGATCCTGTTGATTATGGTAGTAAACTTCCGCCCGTTGTAGATAGGCCTGCCAAAATCGCGGATTAATTGCGATCGCTTGCTGGTAAAATGCGATCGCTAATTGATAATTTTTCTCTTGAGCGTAGTGCCATCCCTGTTGATAAAAATCCTCGGCACTGCGGTCAAAAGTGGGTATTTCCGGGGATAAACTGCGATCATAATCTTTTCTTTTGTCTTTATCGCTCAAAACCCGATAAGCTTGTTCAATTTCCCGAAATTTTGTCACTGCCTCTGGATCATTGGGATTATAATCGGGGTGATATTGCCGGGCCAGACGACGAAAAGCAGTTTTTATCTGATTATTGCTGGCATTACGGGGAATTTGCAGGATTTCATAGTAATTTTTCATACTTGAATGGGGGTTGAATTTTCAACTACTGAAAATTGTTGCCAATGGCTCACCGAAACGACTATCATTGTCAATTAAATAGCTTTTATTGAGAGTTGATCGCTTATGTCTGCCTACACTGCTTCCTCCCTGAAAGCGGAACTAAATGCGCGGGGGTGGCGCTTAACTCCCCAGCGAGAGAAAATTCTGCACGTTTTCCAGAATTTACCGAAAGGAAATCATCTGAGTGCCGAAGAATTGCAGGAATTACTGGACAAACGGGGGGAAGGAATTAGTTTATCGACGATTTACCGCAGTGTTAAACTAATGTCGCGGATGGGGATTTTGCGGGAGTTAGAATTGGCCGAGGGTCATAAACACTACGAACTCAATCAACCCTATCCCCACCACCATCATCATTTGGTCTGTATTCAGTGTAATAAAACCATCGAATTTAACAATGATTCCATTCTCAAACACAGTCTCAAACAGTGTGAGAAAGAGGGTTTTCAGTTAATTGACTGTCAGTTAACGGTGATGGCCATCTGTCCAGAAGCTTTGCGGATGGGTTGGCCGTCGGGAATACCGAGTAATTGGAGCTGTACGCGTTCGCTGGTGGATACTCGTTTCCAAAACTGCGAGATTCCCGAATCAAAGGAACCGGAACCAGAAAACTAGACATCTAAGCGGACATTCCCAACTGAAAACCGAGAGCTTTTTTTTGCATTAACTGGAAGATATTATAAAATCCGTTGGCGCGGGAAGGAGTAAGGCTGACTTTTAAACCGGTTTCTTCGATAAAATCCGGGGTGACTTGCAGGATTTCTGTGGGAGTCAGTCCATTTAACCCCTCGATTAACAAAGCAACTAAACCCTTGACTAATTGCGCGTCGGAATCGCCTTTGTACCAAACCTGGCCATTTTCGATGTCGGCAGTGATATAAACTTGGGATACACAGCCATGTACTTTATTAGAGGGTATTTTGGCAGATTCTGGTATTGGTTCTAGTTTTTTAGCAAAAGCTAGTAATTGTTCGTATTTTTGCTTAGGATCGGTACGACGTTTGAGGCGTTCGACGATGCGATCGAGATTAGACGGGAGCATATTGCGAGTTAAAATAGGAAAAAATTAGCCAATAGCTTTTTTATATTAGCATTCTCACGGAAGTTGAGCGCTGTGGTTATCGGTGCCAGAACTGCCTTGGTCAAAGCGCATTGATGCTATCTACTAGAATTGGCATCAATCAAACACCACGCTTACAGGGACATTCATCCGACATTTTAGGTAAATTCCAGAAAAAAAACCCCTAAACTCTGCATTTGTCAAGTCTTTTACATAATTTTTAATATTTCTTGCCGTTTTGCTCTCTGGCTCTCGTCCGGCTTTTCGACGGAATCGCTAAAATAATTAGGGGTGTTTTAGAGGCAAGTCTATGAGTGAATCGGTAACTCTTGCGGATATTTATCAGCTATTCCGCACTTCCGCTGAGGAATATGATCGCCGGGCTGCCCAATCCAAGGCGGAATATGATCGCCGGGCTGCCCAATCCAAGGCGGAATATGATCGCCGGGCTGAGGAATACGATCGCCTGGTTGCCCAATCCAAGGCGGAATATGATCGCCATAGAGTCGAAATAGAGAACCTCCTGGCCGAATCTAAACTAGAAAGCGATCGCTCGATGGCAGAACTGAAACGCACCGTAGAACGAACCAGCAAAGCGGTAGATAGTCTCACCACTCGCTGGGGTCGATTTGTGGAAGAATTGGTAGAACCGGCGGTTTTACGGCCGGCGGTTTTACGGCTTTTTCAGGAGAAAGGCATTGATATTAAGGAAGTTTATCCCCGTGCCAGAGTCAAACGTCAAGGCATCGCCATGGAAATTGATATTCTAGCGGTGGATGATACCGATCTCGTGGTGGTGGAATGTAAATCTCGATTATCTCAAGATGATGTGGATGAATTTATTGAAAAATTGACTCGTTTTAAAATCGCTTTTCCCCATTATCAAAACTATCGAGCCTACGGTGCAGTGGCAGGAATTGAAATCAACGAAGGAATCGATCGCTATGCTTATAAAAAAGGTCTATTTGTGATTAAACCCTCCGGGGATACGGTGGCCATTATCAATGATGCCGACTTTCAACCGAATACTTGGTAATTTCCCTAGTCAAAACAATCGCTATGGTTAACCTTTCCTACAATAAAAATCGCCTTCTTCCCACTGCCGAAGAATTGCCCTGTTCTGACGAAACACCCGTGGATAACCAGTTACAGAACGATATTCCCAATCTATTACTTAGTTTATTAGCATTTATTTGGATGGAGCGGGATGATTGGTATTTTGGTGTCGATATGGGAGTTTATTATAATCCCGACGAACCAGCAATCATACCGGATGGGTTTTTGGCAGTGGGAGTCAAACACGATACTGGCGAAAGGGGAAGATTAAGCTATGTTCTCTGGGAAGAGGCTTATATTATGCCCATATTGGCCCTGGAAGTGATTTCCGAGAAATATAATGGGGAATATGAGGGAAAGTTAGCGGATTATCAAACCCTAGGCATTCTCTACTATGCAATTTATAATCCCTTGAGCGGTAGAAGGGGAAGATTTAAAAATAGAGAGAGATTAGAGGTTTATAAGCTTATAGCGGGGAAATACGAGCTTTTAGAGCCTGAAAATAAGCGGGTATGGTTGCCAGAAATCGGGTTAGCCTTGGGATATGAGCAGGGAGAACATATCGCTTGGGTGCGAGAATGGCTTTATTGGTATGATCAATCGGGAAATCGCTATTTAACCGCAGAGGAAAGGGCAATGAATGCGGAAGCGATCGCCCAACAAGAACGTTTGATCGCCGCTCAAGAACGTTTGAATGCCCAACAAGAACGTTTAGCCAAACAGGAAGCAGAAGCGATCGCCGCTCAAGCAGGTTTAGCCAAACAGGAAGCGGAACAAAAAGCCCAACGACTAGCGGAAAGACTAAGAGTACTGGGTATTAACCCCGATGAAGTTTAGGGGTTGCTCCCCAGCAATTTTAGGGGATTAATCGCGTAATAATTCCGGTTCGGTTAATTCGTCAGTCATTTCCATCAGGGCCCGTTGGACGGGTTTAATCATCGGGTCGTCGATATTTTCTACGGTATCGTAGCGGACGCGCTTGGCCCGTCTAGCGACTTGCACGACGATCGAGTAACGATTGCTGGCTGCATTCATTAGTTTATCGGTGAGATAAATCATCTCGGAGGAGTCGAATTTAAACCGTTTGGACATAGTTATACTTAACCTTCTCTGGTGAATTTGGCAGTTGTCACTGATAATAGGTTAGTGATCAGTTTTATTACTCAGTCCACCTTACCACATTTTGTCAACCTTAAGGATAGGGTGATCCTTGATCTCGATTGAATTTTGTCAACTACTTTTTACAAAACTTAAATCAATTTTATGCAGGTTTAAAAATATACAAAGACTACAATGCACAGTAAAGCAAAGGATTAAGCCGCCATCACTACTACCGAATCACCACCAATCTTTCTTAATATAAAGTTTGACAACGACTGTGGTATAATTACACAATAACTTGATATTATTATTACAATGGTCTCAAAAACAATGATCGAATTAAGTCCCGCCGCCGCTAGAGAAATTGAACGTTGGAGTCAAAGCCGTCGCCTGACTGGTTCCTATCTGCGTTTGGCAGTAAAAAACGGTGGTTGTTCGGGACTTCACTACCATCTCGAATTAACCGATATTGCGGCAGAAAATGATCGCTTTTATCAAAGTCAGGGTATTAATATTTTAGTCGATCTTGACAGCGATTGCTATCTACAAATTTTAAAATTAGACTATTCAGAAGATCTCATGGGTGGTGGTTTCCGTTTTACCAATACCAACGCCCAAAATACCTGCGGTTGTGGTCTTTCCTTTAGCGCTTAATTAACTGCTCCAAATAGCCAAGACAACTAAAAGCGCATTAACCAGATAAAAAGCTCCCACAATCTTGGTTTCTGTCCAACCACTTAATTCTAAATGATGATGAAAAGGAGCCATTTTTAATAATCTTTTTCCCTTGCCATCGGGTCCTTTTGTGGCTTTATAATAGATAACCTGAGCGATTACCGAAAGAGATTCCAGAAAGAACAGACCACTAATTAAAAATAATCCCCAGAGATGTCCAGTAATTAAACCCACCGCGGCTAAAGCACCTCCCAAAGCAAGGGAACCCGTATCACCCATGAACACTTTAGCAGGGTTGCGGTTGTGAAAAATGAAGCCTAGACAAGCACCACTAAAACAAGCGCAGAAAATCGCTAAATCTGGGTGACTAGGAGCGATAATAATGGCTAAACCCAAAAAAGCGATCGCAGCTGTTCCTCCTGCTAATCCATCCACCCCATCGGTGAGATTAGTAGCGTTGCTTTCAGCTACAAGGACAAATCCCGCCGAAATCCAGAATAAAAAGCCCAAAGGAATCACTAATCGACCCCAAAGGGTGATATCGGTACTCACCTGATTGACCAACATCCAGAGACAAAAAAGCACCGCCCCCGCTATCTGTAAAATTAACTTCATCCGGGGAGATAGGCCCTTATTCGACTTATAACGCAGAATTTGCCAATCATCTAACCAACCGATACCCATGTAAGCAAAAGTCAGCAATGCAACCGCCACCACATTAGGAGTCAATTTAGACCAGATTAAAGCGAAAATAAGGGCTACCGGCACAAAAAAGCTGCCTCCCATCGTCGGGGTTCCTGCTTTCTTTAAATGAGCTTGGGGACCATCCTCGCGCATAATCTGACCCATTTTCAAGCGCCGCAGCATCGGGACTACTTGACAACCAAGACCACCACTGATTAACGTTGTGGCAATCAAAGGCAGTAACAGGGAATTAGTGGCCTGAAAAAAAACTACTAACAGAAATAGTAGTCCCGTTAGTAGAATCAGGAGATGGGTTCCAGTGGGTTTTTTAAAGATAGGGGCGGAAAAAATGTTAGCGTTCACGACTAAAGCGTCAGATAAGGGTAAAATTTGCCAAAGAAGACGGGATTAATCTTCATCTAAGACTAATTCGTCCTCGTCGTCATCATAACCGATATCATCGACATCCATCAGTTCAGATAGTTCCACATCTTCTTCGAGAGTCAGATCTGGTTCCGCGACTTTATCCCGGGGAATCATGCGATTATTTTTTTCTAACCACTCGACAATGGAAGCGTCTTTTTTTAGGGGAATAACCGCGGCCGGTTCATAGCGGGGTTCTTGACGAATAGAAGGATTAAGCATAATCACTCGACGATTAACAGCAATCATTTCGAGTTTACCATGTCTTTTAAGGCTCTGATAATCTCTTGATTGGCCGCGGGGAAAGTGTAATGATCTAGTTCCTCGATAGTTACCCAGCGGATTTCTTCACATTCGATCGCTCTCGCTTGGCCGCTGAGATAACGACAGTTATATACTTGTAGATTAACCCGAAAATGACTATAGGTGTGATCGATAGTGATTAAATGACTATCAACCGCGATCTCAATGCCAATTTCTTCTAATATCTCCCGTTTAATACATTCTTGTACCGTTTCATTGCCTTCAATTTTGCCGCCGGGGAATTCCCAAAAACCGCCTAGGAGTCCCTTGGCCAGACGGCGATCGATTAAAATTAAATCTCGATCATCTCTAATTACGGCCACACCGATTTGTTTAGAAGCTAAAGAGTCTGTTTCGGGAATCATAGCGGTTATTGGCGAAAAAATAGAAAAAAATAGTTAAAAACTGACTTTTTGAAAATTGATTCAAAAGATGATATAATCGAGAATTGTACGATTAACGATTAACAATGACAGTCAGTTCCGAATCAAAGTTTATTTTAAAAGTATTGTGGTTAGATCAGAACGTAGCGATCGCTGTAGATCAGGTGGTCGGCAAAGGAACTAGCCCCCTCACCGCTTATTTTTTCTGGCCGCGCAATGATGCTTGGCAACAACTGCAAGAGGAGTTAGAAGCAAAACACTGGATTGATGAGTCCGATCGCGTTGAAGTTCTCAACAAAGCCACAGAAGTAATTAATTTTTGGCAAGAGTTACGCAATCAAGGCCGACAAATCCCCATGGCCGATGCACAGTTAAAATTCCCTGAAGTTGTTTTTAGTGGTAGCAATTAATTTATAGCAGTTGTCTTAATGGGGAGCGACAAAATCTCCAGTTTTAGACAACGGAAAACAGGAAACTTTTTCAGTGATTACCGAGCAGGAGGAGAACAGCAACTTCTCAATAACAGTATTCAGACCTCAAATCTGATAACTGATAACTGATCACTGAAAAAGAATCGGGTAGGTTTAGATAAACCCACCCGATTTTGCTTTAATTTAATTTGATTTGGTTGGGTTTAAACCGATACTAAACCGCCAGCGGCCTGGTATCTAGCCCGAGCTTTGCGCCATGATTGTTGCGCTTGGATAGTTTTGCGACGGTCATCCCCTTTGCTGGCTTCATCGAGACGGGTTTGGGCCTGTTCGTATTCGGTGCGAGCTTTTTCCTTATCGATTTTTGAGCCTAATTCCGCCCCGTTAACGAGGACTTTGATCTCATTATTTTCGACTTCGGCAAAACCGCCCAAAACTGCGATATTTTCCCAGTCTTTCCCCGGTCGAATTCGCATTACGCCAATATTCAGGGCAGTTAATAAAGGAGCGTGACCGCTAAGAATACCTAATTGTCCTGTGGAACTGGGTAGGATTACTTCTTCAGCCACGTTATCCCAGACAATGCGATCGGGTGTAATAACCCGTACTGTAATGCTCATTGGTGATAATAACGATAATTTTGGCAGATTTCTGGGTTTAGTAACCGCGTTGAGCGGTTACTACTGACTTTTAATTAGCCTTTTTTGAGTTTTTCGCCTTTAGCGATCGCTTCATCGATACTGCCGACCATATAGAACGCTTGTTCTGGTAAGCGATCGAGTTCACCTTTAAGGATCATCTGGAAGCCTTTGATCGTATCAGCGAGGGTAACGTATTTACCCGGAGAACCGGTGAACACTTCGGCCACGAAGAAAGGTTGCGAGAGGAAACGCTCAATTTTGCGAGCGCGGTCAACGGTGAGACGATCTTCTTCCGATAATTCGTCTAAACCGAGAATAGCGATGATGTCCTGTAACTCTTTATAGCGTTGCAGGGTAGATTGGACGGCGCGAGCGGTGCCGTAGTGTTCATCACCGACGATATCAGCTTGGAGCATGGTGCTGGTGGAACCGAGGGGATCTACCGCCGGATAGATACCTTTGGAAGCCAGACCACGGGATAGTACAGTAGTTCCGTCCAAGTGAGCGAAGGTGGTAGCAGGAGCGGGGTCAGTCAAGTCATCTGCGGGTACATAGACCGCTTGGATGGAAGTGATCGATCCCTCTTTGGTGGAGGTAATCCGCTCTTGCAGGTCGCCTACGTCCGTGCCGAGGGTGGGTTGGTATCCTACCGCAGAAGGCATCCGACCGAGGAGAGCCGATACTTCCGAACCAGCTTGGACGAAACGGAAGATATTATCGACAAATAAGAGTACGTCTTGCTTGTTGACATCGCGGAAATATTCGGCCATGGTCAAAGCGGAGAGACCGACGCGCATTCTCGCTCCGGGGGGTTCGTTCATCTGACCGTAAACGAGGGCGATTTTCGATTCTTCGGGGTTATCAGCGTTGATTACCTTCGATTCGATCATCTCGTTGTAGAGGTCGTTTCCTTCGCGGGTTCTTTCACCCACACCGCCAAAAACCGAGACACCCCCGTGTTGAATGGCGATATTGTTGATTAATTCCATCATAATGACGGTTTTGCCCACACCAGCACCCCCAAAGAGGCCGATTTTGCCACCTTGACGGTAGGGGGTGAGCAGGTCAATTACCTTGATACCGGTTTCAAAAACCGTCGGTGTTACTTCAAGATCGACTAATTTGGGAGCGGGACGGTGAATAGGAGAGGTTTCGGTGACGTTAACCGGTCCTTTTTCGTCCACGGGTTCACCAAGAACGTTAAAAATCCGACCGAGGGTGCATTTACCCACGGGAACGCTAATCGCTGCGCCGGTATCGACGATATCCATACCGCGCACTAAACCATCGGTGGTACTCATGGCAACGGCCCGCACTTGGTTGTCACCGAGTAACTGTTGGACTTCACAAGTAACGGATAAATTTTGACCGGCGGAGTTAGTTCCCTTTACGGTTAAGGCATTATAAATACGGGGCAGGTTGCCACTGGGAAATTCGGCATCGATGACCGGACCGATGATCTGGACGATTTTACCAACGTTAGTTTCTGTTGTCGCTACCATTGTTTATGTCTACTCTGGGTTTTAGCTGATAACTCCCACAAGGGGAAAGTCTTAATTTTTTGTAAAATTAGCCAATACTCAGCTTATCACGCTAGGGGATCAGATCAGTGATTTTCGCTATCAGCCCTCAGCAGTCGGTCGTCAGGAGACTCCGAGATAGGAGATTATTTTATTTGATCCTCCCACTTACCGCTCCCCACTTCCCACTCCCTGCTTAACAAACACCGGGGTTTGCCTTTAACAGAACCTAGAAGAGCCGTTGGATTAGGTAAAATCTTTGGGTTCTTCGTTACTTGCTATGGTTCGATCAGGTGGCATAAATCCGCTGAATCCTTATCTGGTTGGCAAGAGATTTAATTGATTAGTTCGCTCTAGATCGAAAACAGTGGATAAAAATCGCCAAATGCCTTTCTCTATAAAAGTTTCATCCCTTATAACCCCGTCCATTGCATAGCACAAACCGAAGAGCCAATCTTTGTCAAAAATCACCTTAGTCGCATTTGTTTTACCGACTACGATCGAGTAATGAGCTTAGTGGTCGAGATTAATAACGATCAGACGGAAGAGCGAGAAATTATCGCTATAGGACGCTTAAATAAACTGCACGGCGTTAATGTGGCAGAATTTGACTTATTAGTTAGGGATGACTATCAAGGTCAAGGAATTGGTACAGAATTACTACGGCTTTTGGTCAGTATTGGCAACAAGGAAGGATTAGAGGGAATTGAAGGGGAAATTTTAAGGGATAACCGCGCTATGCAGATGATAGCGGCTAAAGTGGGGTTTTCTCTCTATAAAACTGCCGATTTTGCCAAAGCGGAACTTGAATTATGAAGTCTTTTTGACAAGCTGATCACTAATTTTCTGGCTGAATTGTTTGGGCTAATCCTTGCTCTAAAGTAAAGGGAGGTTGCCAATCTAGGGTTTTTTGAATATAGCTAGAGTCAACGACAAGAGAACCAAGCAAGCGATCGATATTATAGGTATTAAAAGGGAGGTTTTTCCCTGTTATGGATTCTATTCTATCACCCAGATAACCTAAGAATCTAAGTAAGATAGTGGGGACGGGTAGCAATCGACAGGGTTGTTGAATTTGTTGAGCAATAAGTCGAATTAATTGAGGAGTAGAAACAGCTTGGTTATCGCTAATTAAAAAGATTTGATTAGCGGCCTTAGGATGGTCTAAACAGGTAATAATGGCAGCAACTAAGTTACCCACAAAGACAAAACTACGACGATTTTTTATTGCACCAAAAGGTAAAGGTAGTCCCCGTTTAATTAGTTTCATCAAGCGCTCCATATTACCCGGATTACCTGGCCCGTAAACTAGAGTAGGACGAAGGATCGTCCAAGTCATGTTACTATCTTTGGCAAGGTTAATTAAAGCTTGTTCTGCTTGCAATTTACTACGACCATAGGGACTATCAGGATGACAAGGAGAGTTTTCTGTGAGTATCCTATCGCTTTGAGTTGTCATCGCACCGATAGAACTGATAAAAATAAAGTGTTTAACTCCTGCTTGAATTGATTGTTGAACCAAGTTAGCTGTACCTTGAGTATTAACCTTAATAAATTCCGCTTCTGGATTGGGAATAGTTTCGTTGATAATATGAGCGCGGGCCGCTAGATGGATGACTATATCAATTCCCTGTAGTGCCTCTTGCCAATTAGTTTTTTCATCGATAGGGTCAACTTTAACTATTTTTATTGGCTCAGATAAAGACCGAGATAAATTATTTCTTACTGTCGCAGTAATCTGGAATTTCTGCTGAGATAAAATTGGCAGAAGATAGCTGCCGATAAAGCCTGTTGCACCCGTGACTAAAATGTTTTTCATAAATTAAATTAATATTTTTTTAGAACTTTTTCTCTATTTTTAAAACTTTGTGTCTATATATTTGATATATATTTCCGCTAAAATAAGCAGTAGGCATAATCAAAAATGCTATAGTACACCAAAAAACTCTAGAGAAGAAATTAGGTATTTTTTCCTTTTTACCCCGCCAAATTTCTAAATCAAAATCATCTCTATACTTATAATTTATTCTGATCGACTCCGCTAAAATAAAAACAATAGCTACTACTAAAAATAACTGGGAGTGCAGTCGATTGTTTAACCATAATATATCTAACAGGAAAAATAAAATTATAGTAATAAAAATTATTAATGGTAACTTACTTCTTGTGGGAGTGCTTTGTGGATGTTTGAGAAAGGTCAAGTATCTACCTCTACCGTATTTAAAATACTGAATAAATAAAGTTTCCCAAGAGCTTCTAGGATAGTAATCTACTTTGATTTTAGAACTTACATAAATCGCATTATTTTGTTTTTCTTTTAATCTTAAATTAAGTTCCGCATCTTGATTAGTTACTTGAAATGGATCAAAAACTGTTAATATTTTTCTCGAATCAACCTCAGAAATTTCTTCGGGATTATCTAATTGAACTGGTTCAAGAGCTATTTCTAATAAAGCTTTTCTCCAAAAACACCCTATAAAAACTGTATCAGCATAGCCATCATAGTTGGGATCTCGATACTTTGCCCCTCCATTACCTAAAAAGCTTCTTGATGCTATGGCCAAACCAGCTTGGAAATCATTAGTAGCAACAAAACGTTGAGATCCTCCCACATTCAGAGCCTTTGATTCTAGTAAAACCTCTACACATTTTTCAATATAGTCTGGTGCGTAATCGCAATGGGCATCAGCACGCAAAAAAACATCTCCTTTGGCTTCAGAAAGCATCTGATTAAGGGCAGCAGATTGAATTTTGAGGGGATTAATAATAAGTTTGACTCTTGAGTCTGCCAAAGACAATTTTTTAACTAATGCTTGAGTTTCATCCTGACTACCTCCATCAGCTACTAAAATCTCTAATAATTTAGGATAACTGGTTTGAAGAAACCCACGAATAACCGACTCAATATGATCGGCTTCATTGTAGGTGGGAATAGCTACAGTTACAGTGGGGTAGGTACATAAAAAATATTCGGTATTTTGTGACATAGACTTTAGATTTTAATTTTTTACTTGCAATCACAATTTACTATTAACTATTTAAGTTTCCCTAACTATATAGTATCTATTGCCAAATTTATTATAGGCATAAAAATCAACATTTTTAACCTGAAGATAATCGTCAATATCCCGATAGTCAAACCCAAAATGAGTACACCAATGGCTTCTTTCATTTCTATACTTAGAAACTCGTTCTCCTGTTAATAGACTCCACATATACTTAAGAAAAAGGAATTTCTGCTTGGGAATTTCTTGAAAACAATTAAGTGCATTATACCCATAACGAATTACTCTCCACAATACTCGCAGAAATCCTAGCCAACCAATTTCATCTGGGACAAGAATTAAAAGAAAACCTTGACTTTTTTTCAATTTAATCAGATTGTCGATAGCAGTGGTAAGTTCACCAACGTGTTCTAGGGTTTCCGTACATATTAATACATCGTATTGAGTTTCAGGTTTGTTGTCTTCATTGAGGTTAATCGTTTGGAACTGAATGTGCGGATAACGTTGTTTTGCCAGTTCAAGATTTGGTTGATGAATATCCATCCCTACAGCAATATCTGGTTTGAATTCATCAACGATTACCGCAGTAATATAAGCGGTACTACAACCTACATCAGCAAAGCTCTTTCCTGAAAAATTTACTTCCATTCTCAAAATATCGAGAATTCGGTTGAGCATCGCTTTTCCACTCATCGGCAGGTATTGCCGTAAGGTATGACGGGTATAATGAATTGAGTGATCGTAAACCATTTAAGCCTCCTGAGAAATAATTGGTATGGGATAGTACGAAACAACAGTGTCACTAGAAGTGATTTTCTCTAGCATATTTTTTAATCAATTTTACTAATCTATCTTGGAAAACAGATTGACAAAAGTTTTCTTGGAAAACCTTTTTTGCCCTTTCTCCCATGGCTTTTTGTTCCATTTCTGATTTATCCAAAAATTTCGCCAGACCCTTATGTATATCCTCCTCAGAATCAATAGTAATTACATCAGCACCTCCCGCTTCCTCTAAAATAGGGTGGATATCTATACCATCAGAGATTATAAGGGGCAAACCAAGGGCCGCCGCTTCTGCTACAGAATAGCAAAAATTTTCCCGATAGCTTAAATGAATAAAAGCGTCAGCGGCAGCCATAAATATCCATTTATCTAAACCATAAACTGAGTGATGATAGTAAACTTGCTGATTATCAACAACCAATTCTAAACAATATTTTTCGGATTTAGACAAGCTACCAACCATTAGATAAACCCAGTCTTGTGGATTATTTTCTTTAAAAGCTAAAGCAGTTTCAATAGGGCGTTTCATTGGGTCAATTCTGCCTAAAAACAGCAGTATTTTTTTACTCTTATCAATTCCTAGTTTTTCTCGTACCTGATTTTTATACTGTACAATTCCTGGCAAGTCTGGAACTTCAATTCCCAGAGGACAGATTTCTACATTAGAATTCCGTAGATACGCGCTTGCTTTTTCTGCTTCCCGGTTGCTAGTGCAAATAACAGCACTAGCTTGTTGTAATATTCGCTGGCCCATTCCATACATCCACAAATATTTAGGTATAGCGCGATAGGAAAATACATAGGGGTCTAGAGTACCATGTAGAAATACTATGTAAGGGACTTTTTTGATTTTTGACAACACATAACCGATAACAGCATGGAACTGAAAAAGACAGTGTATAGTAATTAAGTTAAGCTCCAATGCCCACAATTGAGATAATAATTTATAGGTAACGATAGGTATTCCATAGTTAGCTCCAAAATTGAAAACATTCAATTGTTGCAGATGATAGTCCGCTTCCGATTCTGCACTGACCGAGGAATTCATCGGTATTGTATCAAGGGTTTTAGCTGCTATCAGATTGCTAAAGCTTTTTTGAACAACATACAAACCGCCTCGATCAGGGTGAAATGGCTTCGGAGAAATTTGTAGTATTTTCATAAATATTCTGATTATTCGTATCCAAATCGACTGTTCTTTAGATTTTTACCTAACTTAACTAGAAAATGAGGCAAAATTTTTACCAAATGGCTATTAATCGTATAATAGATAAATAGTAAATAGGCATAAGTTTTGTTAACTCCGTATTCAATGGCTATATCTCGGCTCTCTTCCTTAGCAATTATTTTACCACTTAACCCGCCTGGTCTAATATTTCCTAACACTTTTTTTATCTCTACTCCTTGATAATTTTTTGTATGAATTCTGAGGCTAAATTCGTGATCGGCCGCTACTTTATACTTGGTATTAAAAGCCCCTTCCTGTAAATAAACGAGCTTCTTGACAAAAGCTGAAATATGGGGATAAGGTTGAACATAATAAATACTTTGATTTAACTTTTCCCCTGTCATTGCTGAAAACTTACCTATTCTCTCTCCTTTTTGATTAACTAAATAAACACTGCCATAAGCATAATCAGCTTGAGAATCATTAAGAGCTAAAACACTATTTTGAATTGCATCTAGTTCGTACCAATCTCCACAGTTAAGATTGCCAATAATTTCACCCATAGCTAGACTTATAGCCTTATTCATAGCAAAGTATAAACCTTGATCTGGTTCACTCAGCCAATAGTCAATAGCATCTTCGTATTTATGGATAATTTCAACAGTACCATCTGTAGAACCACCATCTATAACAATATACTCAACATTATCATAGGTTTGATTAATCACACTCTGAATCGTTTGCTCTAAATACTTCTCACCATTGAAAACTACAGTAATGATGGTAACTAAAGGAAGCGGTGAATTGTCAGACAAACCACTAGCTTCATCGTAAGACCGTTTGAAATATCCCTTTGTTCTTAATCCTCCTTCTCCCTTGCGTTCTGGATTTGGTGGAGATAATATTGGATATTGTAGGGGAGCAGAAGTGAGTTGACGAGTCGTGGAAAAGTTATGATTAAGATTAATTATTTTCATGTTTTTTTTAGGGTGAGTAATCTTCAAGCAATCATCCAGAAAGAACCGGGTAATCGCTCCTCATTATAAGCATTGATATTATCAAGAAATACAAAATTATTATAATGAGATACCATAGATAATGATGCCAAAATTTCAAACTTTTCGTTAAATTGTAGAAAGGTCTCTAAAAAGTATTGCTCGTTCCAGTATCGTGATTCTTTGAGATTCCATTCGATGGGATAATCATAGGGAAAAAATATATCGTGAATATGAACTAAGACTCCTGTGTGTAAACGGGGATAAACTTGAAGAAATTCAAACTCCACATCACTACCAGACTTAAACACATGACTAGAATCAACGAACAGAATATCATTGGTTTGCAGGGATTCAAAAACAGACAAATCTACGGACTCTACTTTCTGGGTCAGCAAACTAAATTCTAGAAAATCTTTACTAACATTAGCAAAGTCTTTTAAAAAATCTTGAGGATAAGGCTCGATCGAGATCAGTTGTAATTTTTGGGAATTTTCTATAAAATTCATTCTTAAAGCTGCTGCGATAATCTTAGTGCTACCACCTGAGCCAATTTCAATTACCCGATTAGGTTTTTTTTCTCTGACCATAGCATAGAGGACTTCCGCATCACCACTAATGAGACCAGAACTATCTTCGGAATAACCAAATGCTGAAAAAATTTCTTTATTGTTAAATTCTAAAGCATATTTTTCTAGTAAATACCTAACCATTTCAGTTTGCTTGTCTAGATGCCATTCAATTGAGCTAAGAGGTCTTTCTTTACCCGCGTATGTCATAATTTCCTGACGGTTGGGTATCGGCTGATAAAAATGGTCAGTAATTAGGGTGTAGCCGATATTTCTTAAGAGGGGATTGAATATTTGTCTGGCTAGAGCAAATTTAATATTTTTCCTTCCCTGTTCGGTTTGCATACGGTTAAGTAATTTTTTCAACATTGTCAACCTTTACACTGCTAATATTTACTATCATGTTTTGTCGTCAAAGCCAACTGGGAACTGGCATTCTTGATCAAACTATTACTAGCTGGTTGTTTCCTATTAAATCTTGACAAAATACTGCTACGGCAGCCTGTCACCCATAATGGGCAATTTAATTAACCAACCAGTTCAAGACCGGATTCAATAAGCATATTGGCTACATCTTACTTGATGATCAACTTCTTGTAAAGAAAATTTTTAATCAGCTAATACCAGAAAGCAAACAAGAGTTTTCTAAGGTTATTGGTTGTCCATGCTTGATATTCCTATCCTATTAGCTTTCTGAAGAGTCATTGTACTTTGGCCGGTCAACATCTAGATTTATTCTGGCAAATCTCCAAAACGCTCTCGATAGCGTTGGAGCAATGCTTCTAAATCCTCAGCGCGCATTCTTTCCTGTTTGGCCCGCATTCTCTCCTGTTCAGTTAGCTCTGACTCCGTGGGCAGTAAATCGCCGGCAAAAGTCGTCCAACGCAGCCAAACTGCCTCAACTCCCTTATACTCCCCTTGCCAGCGTACCAAAGCCAACCCTAGCCTTTGACTGAAAAATCTTTCTCCCGTCTCTAGAGATAATGGCTCGTAGTTGCCGTCTCTAAGGATAAAACCCGCCCAGTCTTCAGGATTAAAGGGATCGTACCAGAAATATTCTGGCACTCGCAAGCGGTCTTGATAGATAGCTTTCTTTTCAGTTTTATCCTGTTGAGCGGTACTTTCGGAAAGGAGTTCGATAACCACATCGGGAGCTTTCCCCTCTTCCCAAACTACCCAACTTTTTCTTTCCGCTTTGGGAACCCCCAGAACAGCAAAGAAATCTGGGCCGCGAAATTCCTCGCTTTTTAACTGTGCGGCACTGAAATAAACGAACATATTGCCGCCTACATAGCCATCTTGCCTAGCAGCTAACCAGGGTAACAAGGCATCTGTGAGGATATCCATCTGGAGTTTATGTCGTTGGGTTTCCATGAGAACGCCGTCATCGCAGGGCAATTCATCTTGGTTGGGCAGTGAAAGTCGAGAAGGGGCAATAGTTGAAGTCATCGGAGCTACGCTGGTGATTAGACTTAAGGAGCTTTTTCCTCTAGCATTGGGGAAAACATCTAGGGGCTAGAATTGAGATGGGGGCAAAATATTACGGCAATTATAGCCTTCTTCTAGGAAATTAGTTTTTTAAGCACATATTATAGGCTTGAGCTGCCTTCAATTTTTGGTACAGCAAAGGACTCTTTTCTCTACAAGACTGTTGTAGTTGCTGAAACTCGGCTTCACCCTTTTTCAGATAGGCATCGACAAGCTCTCGATTGGCAAGATAAAAAGCGACCGCACCATAAACCTGTTCGAGGGAAAGGATTGGGAAATTTTGGGCAATGCTTTCGGGCGATTCTCCGTTCAAGAAAGAATAGACAACTGAATCAAGAGAGATACGAGTTCCTTCAATCCAATATTCTTCTTCTAGTTGCTCGATGTACTGTTTTGTTGGGATGGAGGCTAATGTCATAGGAGTAATCTTGCTGTTTAGCTAAAAGGATAAGAAATCCCATTACCAAGTAGGAATACCATTGCTAGGACTGGAGCATAGATTTTTGGAGATGTCTCTCTCGTTGTGTACGCATTGTGTACATAGGGTAGCACTATTTGAGAAAGGATATCAACAAACAACTTTACTCATGTTTTACCACGAACACTAGGGAAAATTTTTACTCGCTAGAATTTCAGACGGGGGCAAAATATTATGGTAATTATAGCCTAACTATCCATTGCTCTTGCTCAAGATATCAATGTATAACTCTAAATATTTTTGTGCCTGTAACTCCAAAGTAAATTGCTGCTCCACTTTTTGCCTTGCCCGAATGCACAATTGGTTATACCTTTCTGTATCTTCTAATACCCAATTAATTCCCCGTGCCAAGTCTTCCACCTCGAAGGGTTTGGCCAGATAACCATTCTCTTGATGTTCGATCATATCAGGCATTCCACCAATTTTAAAGGCCACAGAGGGAGTGGCACAAGCGAGAGCTTCCATGACTGTATTGGGAAGATTATCCTCAATTGAGGGAGCGACAAAAATATCGGCGGCGGCATAGACTAAAGCTAGGGAAATATCATCATTTAATCTGCCTAAATAATGGGTTTTTAAGCCAAAATCAGGCGGATTAACCGGTTCAGAGGCACCGAAGACCACTAACTCTAATTTATGCCGCCATATTTCCCCCTGACTGAGTTTTTTTATAGCAGGCAGCAGCAGATGAAATCCTTTCCGGCGATCGCTTTTTGCCGTCATAGCACCAAAGAGAATAAGCTGTTTATCTTGGGGTAATCCTAAGAGATGGCGAGCAGTGTTTTTCTCGATTGGTTTATACCTTTGAATGTCTAAACCATTGGCAATTACTTCTATCCGTAAATCCTGAAATAGAGAACTATTTCTAGCACAATCTGCTAACCATTGACTGGGGGTAACAATAGTCAAATTGAGATTTTTCCAAGCTTTGGCTTTTCGCCACCAAACCCAACGAGAAATATCCCCATCTTGCTGACTTTTTAGTTGAGGACAATGACCACAGGATTGAGTATATTTATTGCATTCTCCACTGTAATGACAACCACCAGTGAAAGACCACATATCGTGAGCCGTCCAAACAAGAGGCTGCTTAAATTTGGCTAGGGTTTCAATTTGTAAAAACCCGGCATTAATCCAGTGTAAATTGATAATGTCCGGACTGATTTGGGCTACTCTAGAAATGAGGCGATCGGGAAGCCATTGGATAGAATAAGGTGTTCTCTCTCTTTGAGCATACAATGACAAGGGCAAGTGATCAACCGCAGGTATTAGCTTTGTCCACCCCTTCATTAATTTATTTGCCGGGGATAAAACAGTATAGTCATCACGAGTTTTATCACCAACTAACAGAGTCGAATCTGTACCAGTTTCCCGCAAGCCTTGATGTAAACGATAAACGGCTGCATAAGCCCCTCCTCGACCATCAGAATTACTTAGTAAACCTACTTTCATGACTTAAAAAATATCCCGTCGATTTGTAATAGTCTTCCAGTCTGTTTATCAGCAAAGTTCGGAATAATCGTATATAGCTCGTAGCCAATTTCTTTCATAAACTCTAGCATATCTTCAAAGAGTATTTGCTGGTCATATAGTGGCACTAAAGACATTTCTATTTGAATCCCTTTAACTAAAGGAAGAATCTGAACAGCACCTTCAATAACTTGCTTTTCAAATCCCTGCACATCGATCTTCAAAAATATTGATTTAGTATCCTCTGTAACGTAGTCTTTAGCTAAAGTATCTAGCCGTCTTAATTGTACTATTTCGGAACCACAATAAACTGATTCAGGAGCAGCTTGCACATGAGCATCTAACATCGATAATACGGAGCTACTTTGACTATTCCCAGCAATATTAATGGTAATTTCACCTTCTTGATCTCCTAAAGCAGAGCGAGGAGCAATTTCCCACAAGTTATCTTTCTTGCTAAGAGTCAGTAATTGTGAGTAAACACTGGATAAAGGTTCAAAGGATACTATTTTACCTTCATAACCACAGTCTCGCAGAAAACTAGCATACTGTCCACAGTTAGCACCCACATCAAAAATTAGCTCTATCTGATGATATTCCAATAACCTTTCCATCAGGGCAACTTGTGAAGTATTAAGATTATATCTCTTGACTTCAAACCCTAGTTTTCTGAACAGTTTTTTAACGATATTTTTGGTCATCTTTTAGTTTCTTTAAAGTTTATCAATGTTTCACTGAAGAAAACTATCTTACTACACTGGATAAGATAATTTTTTATCACTCTCAGCTTATTTACATCTGCCAAAATGTCTGACCTAAGCTAAAAAGTGTAGTAATTGGGTTCAAATTTGCTGCCTTTTCTACCATAAATTGACCTGATCATAACCAATCTCTGGTTTTGCTTTAAATTCACAAAAACAAGTGTAAGCATTATAGGAGAACTCTTGATTATATTGTTGAGACGCAAACAACCTGACAAGGTTTCTCTTGAGATTTGACAATTGCGCTTTGAAAATCCTCAAATCTTTATTAATAGATTTCTTAGAATGAGTGATCATAAACTTTTGAGCCTGCCAAGAAGTATTACTCAAATGCTCGCTAATAATAGAAAATCCTTCCGATTTTAACAGAAATCTAAATAGAGAAGGTGTGTATACGGAAATGTGTCCATAGGCCATTAATCTGTCGATATTTGAATCAATGCCGGGATAATAATCTAAGGGAATTTCAAACACTTGATAGCGACTAATGCGGGCTATTTCTCTGAGTAATAGTCGTGGGTGTTCTACATGCTCTATTACATGATAACAAGTGGCTAGATCAAAGCTATTAGATTGAAAAGGAATATTGTAGCCATCAAAGGTCTTAACTTCCTTTAGCCGAGGGATAGGGAGAGATTGGATTGTTTCGGCTGCGGCCTCTGAAATTTCCACAGCATTGAGGTTCCCAAATTTCTCTGATTGACTCAATCTTTGTAATACCATGCCATCACCAGCACCCACATCAATTGTCGAGTCAAATTGATGATCTTTAATAACTTTTAAAGTGTTGTGTAGACGAGAATAGGAACCTAGTTCAGTCCATTCCTTTTCAACGGTGCTATTAGATGCGTAGTGATGATCGTAAACCTTAACTATAGAAGTATCAGCTTGGGTCATATTGTCCATGTTTCAAAATCCTCCATAAAATCAATATTAACCTATCAGACAGCCATTCTTAACTCGGCGACCGCCGTACATATTATCGCATAAATAGTATTTTGTCAACCATTGCTTAAATTTACCAGCAATTCTCATTTTAAGGTTTCATGACATTAAAACCCTTGCACCTAGAGGGGTTAATAATTCTTAACGAATCTCTAGATCGCTGAAACAACGCAAAATCGTTTCAAAATGAAAGAAAGACCAGCCATCTGTTTTCTTAACCTTGCCACAGAAGTGTTCTTAACCTTGCTATGGGAGAATGCTCGAAAAATTGCAATCGGAGAAGGCAACTTTTGCGAGTGTATAAATCTGACACGAGCTGGGCAAGTCACTCAACGCCCACAAATAGGACATTTTAATTGATAACAATACAGGGGTTCTTTTTCTTATGAGCGATCCATTGCTTAAACCCTCTCTATCACCAACGGCGAGCAGAAGAAAAACATTTCTTTCCTGGCTGGCTGTTTTTGCTTTGGTTTACCTACTGCTTGTCGGTATTGGAGTTGTTAGCAGAGGCTTTAGAACCACTTTTGGCGATGAGGCACAGCAGCTTTTTGCCTTTGCCGAAAACCCATTTGTGGGGCTTGTGGTCGGGATTATTTCCACCGCCTTAGTGCAGTCCTCCAGTGCCACAACCTCAATTATTGTCGGTCTAGTCGCGGGCGGTTTGCCCGTCCCCATCGCAATTCCCATGATTATGGGTTCCAATATTGGTACCTCTATTACCAATGGCATTGCTAGTTTAGGCTTTGTAGGAGGCAGCAAGGAAGAGTTTAAACAAGCCTTTGCCGCATCCACTGTGCTGGATCTGTTCAATCTCCTTGCGGCGCTGATCTTTTTCCCCCTAGAGATCTTATTTCATCCCCTGGAATTCCTCAGTCGGGCTTCTGCCAACCTTTTCTTAGGCGACAGTGATCTAAGCGTGGACGATTTTGACCTGGTGGGTGCGATGATTCGACCTGTCCGCGATTCGATTCGGAGCGCTACAGGCTTTCTACCTGGGCCTTACAACGGCATTTTGCAAATTCTCATTGGCATTGGCTTAGTTTTTGCAGCAGTGTACTTCCTGGGCAAATTGCTCAAGCAATTGATGATGGGTCGAGCGAAAGATATCCTTCACACCGCTCTGGGCAGAGGGCCGATTGCTGGAATTTTGGCGGGTATATTTGTCACCATCTTGGTGCAATCTTCTTCGGCAACCACCAGTTTGATGATTCCCCTCGCCGGTGCCGGCGTGTTTGGACTCGATGTTATTTATCCCTTTACCCTCGGTGCGAATATCGGGACGACAGTGACTTCCCTGCTGGCGGCTACGGCTGTTACGGGGGAAAGGGCGTTGCCCGCTCTAGAGATTGCCAAGGTACACTTGTTTTTTAACCTGTTAGGAGTTTTGCTGATTTTTGGTATTCCCTACCTGCGTCCGTTGCCCGTGATTGGGGCAAAACGCTTGGCGACAGCAGCAAGTGAGAATAAGTTTATTGCCTTGGCTTACCTCATTGGCGTATTTTTTGTGATTCCCCTGATTCTAGTGGGGATTTCGATTGTTCTATAAGGGACTCGCACAGAAATAGAATACTAGCTATACAGTCGCTTTCTTTAAATTCTTCAAGGATTCGCCAGATGATTGGGTACATTATTAGAGCCTAAGTCCTTTATCGAAAATTTCGGTTGAATGACCCGCAGCAATTCTCACTTTACCCATCTTCTGGTACTCTCCGAAAACCCTGACAATTTATAAATTTTGTAGCTCTTATCTAGGAGGTGATCTTGCTGCATAAATGCCCTAGCAATGCCATCTTGTTTTTTGATAAAAATTTGACCAAGTAATCAAAATCAAAAAATTAACAACCAACAACTCAATCTATTGATATTAAATGTTTTGAGAATCTTTTATTAATAAAAAAACTGGGAGTAACAGAGAATAGTACAAGTCATAGGGTTTCTCGGCACTTAAGGTATATTTGCTGATAAACCCCTTTAGTGGCAAGAATCTATAGGCAATCCACATTTGTGAGAAACGATACAGTACAAAATTAATCAAGCAAAAGATGATTTTTTAATCTTGTCTTATCTAGATGTTAAAGAAAGTCCTATAGCATTGTTTTCGGGTCTATTATTTTAAGTGCTTTTCCCATTAGAAATTTTTCAGACCCTATCACCGCAGGTTGTAGAAAAAAAGTCGGTATTCGATGAATACCACTCTATATTCGATGGAATCAGAAATTATTCGTCTGTTTCTACCTGTATTTTTTTACACACGGGACTTTTGCTCGATACTCCCCATCGTCACAGATAGACGAAATAAACGGAGCGAGTGTAATTTATCCAGATACAAAGGACAAGAAAGCGATGATTACTTTTGACGATCCAACCGCACTAGAGTTACCTCTTCTGGGACAAGATGATATTTACAACGACCTGAACATAGGCGAGACCGAGACAACTTTTTCGGAAACTCTCCGCATCCGCGACATTCAGGTAACTGGATTAGTATCGGACATGACAGGGACGCTGGTGAGCGATGTAGCTGGAATCTTTACGGCGATCACCAGTAATGGCTTTCACCTACAAGATCCCAATCCAGACGACGATCCGCGAACCTCGGAAGGCATCTTCGTCTTTAGGAACCGGCAGGACTTCATTGATGATATAAACGGACTGAATATCAACATTGGAGCGTCGGTTCAAGTCAGTGGACTGGTGCAGGAAAGACAACTGGATGTTATCAGCGAAGAAGGCGTTAGCGAACCCGCACTAGAGTTACTTCTTCTGGGACAAGATGATACTTACGATACTTACAACGACCAGAACATAACCTTTGACGACCAAGACACATACGATGATCCTTACGATATTTACAACGACCAGAACATAGCCGAGACAACCTTTTACGATCAGGACACAGCCGAGCCAACCTTTTCGGAAATTCGCATCCGCGACATTCAAGGAACTGGATTACAATCGCCCCTAGAAGGGCGGGTGTTGCGCGATGGTGGATTTGTAGTCGGAATCGTCACGGGGTTCGCTACTAATGCTAATGGTTTTTACCTACAAGACCCCGATCCAGACAACGATCCGCGAACCTCGGAAGGTATCTTCGTCTTTACGGGATCGGAAAGATTCAAAGAACTTAATCTCACGGTCGGCGACTCGGTTCGAGTCAGTGGACAGGTGCAGGAAAATCGACCGAATGTTACTATAAACGGCGAAAGAGTACCCGACTTGACTGTTCTCAGTACCACACAAATTGCTGCCAATAGAGACACGAACACAATCGACGTGTTAAGTTCGGGCAATCCCTTACCCGCCCCCATTCTCATCGGATCGGGAGGTCGCGTACCCCCCAACCAAATCATCGCGGGAGCGAACTTTTCCCCTGACACCTTCGACATTCCCTTAGATTTAAACACTGGGATCGGCTTCTATGAAAGCTTGGAAGGAATGCTGGTAACGGTACAGGATACCATGGCAGTCAGTCCAACGATTATCCGAAGTACTAGCTCGGATTCAATATGGACGGTGGCGAATCGAGGGGCCGACGCTACCGGCATCAACAGTCGCGGTGGTATTGGCATCGCTCCAGATGATTTCAACCCCGAACGGATTCAAATCAGCGCCATAGACCTGCCACAAGTTGATGTAGGCGATCTCTTAGGGAATCTGACGGGGGTAGTTGATTATGCGTTCGGTGACTACCGGGTCTTAGTAACCGAACCAGTTCAAGCCACTTCTGGCGGATTGCAACGGGAAGTGACGAATCTAATAGGCACGGCAGATCAGCTAACGATCGCCAGTTATAACGTGGAAAATCTCAATCCCACTGAATCGAACCCAGGTGGCCTCGAGAGATTCGGCGTACTCGCCAATCAAATCGTCAATAACCTGAGAGCTCCCGATATTATCGGACTTCAGGAAATTCAAGACAACAACGGCCCGATCAACGACGGTACGGTAGCGGCGGATTTAACCTATCAAGCTTTAATCGACGCGATCACGGCCGCAGGCGGTCCTACCTACCAGTTCCTGAATATCGATCCCGTCGATGGTCGAGATGGGGGTGCGCCAGGTACTAATATTCGAGTTGGCTATCTCTATAACCCTGATCGTGTTAGCTTTGTAGAAGGTTCCCTCCGACGGATCACCGACCCCATCGCCACGCCCGATAATGATGGTGCTTTTACCAACAGTCGCAAGCCTCTAGTCGCCACCTTTACGTTTAACGGACAGGAAGTGACGGTAATTAACAATCACTTGACCTCCAGACGCGGTGGCAATGGTTTATTTGGCAATGTTCAACCCCCCAATATTGGAAGCGCGGAAGTACGAGCCAATCAAGCTACGGTTATCAATAGCGAAGTCAACGCAATTTTGGCGGACGATCCCAATGCTAACGTGGTGGTTTTAGGGGATTTTAACGGCTTTGATTTTGAAGAGTTCCAGCAAATTCTCAGTGGTGGGGTGCTAACCAATCTTTCTCAAACCCTGGATGTCAGAGATCGCGCCACCTTCAACTTCCAAGGTAACTCCCAAGCCTTAGACCATATTTTGATAACCAATAATCTCGCCAGTAAGGCCGAGTACGATATCGTTCGTGTCAACGTTGATTTTCTCGATCAGCCCGCTGATCATGAACCCATCCTTGCAACTCTCAACTTGCCGTTTACCCTACAAATTCTACAAGCCTCCGATCAAGAAGCGGGGATTCCGGCTTTTCAAGATATTCTGGGCTTTTCGGCGGTAATGAATGCCTTGGATAACAAGTACACCAATACGCTGAAATTAACTACGGGAGATGTTTACATTTCCAGTCCCTTCTTTAATGCCAGCCGCGATATTTACGATAACGCCACAACGGGTAATCCACAGGCCGATCAAGGGGGCATCGCCGACATCCTGATTAACAATGAATTAGGCTGGGATGTGGCCTCGGTGGGCAACCATGAATTTAGCGGTGGTGCTGGTTCTTTCCTCAACCTAGTTGCCCCGAATCCTAATTGGGTTAATGGGCAGAATGGCGGTCTCGGTATCGGACCTGGAGGCTATCCGGGAGCGGCATTCCCCTATTTAGCCAATAACCTCGATTACAGTCGGGCTACCCTTCCCAACGGTTTAGCCGTGGTCGCTAACGGGGGAGCGCCTTTACCCAATACCCTAACTGGAAGCGTGGTTAAGGACTTTAACGGCGAAAAAGTGGGAATTATCGGCATTGTTACCCCCTATCTCAAATCGATCGCCGATACGGGAGCGATCGAGGTAACAACCCGAGATATCAACGGCAACGTGATTACTGGAACGACTTCCGTGGATGTGCAAGTGGACTCCATCATCCGCAACATCACCCCCGAAGTCCAAGCTTTAAGCAATACGGGCATCAATAAAATTATTTTGATGACTCACCTGCAAGAGTCCCGCATCGAAATCGCTCTGGCCGAGGAAATGGCAGCCCTCGGGTTAGGGGTTGATCTACTTTTTGGGGGTGGTTCTCACCAACAGATGTCTTCCAGTACCGGAGTTCCCCCCCTACGGGAAGATGAAACCCAACAAAATAACGGACAGTTATTGCAACCCTTTCCCCAAGTGTACGGGGGTGGAGATAACCGGGTTATTTACGTCAATTCAGCCGCAAATTATCGCTACTTGAATCAATTGGTCGTCACTTTTGATGATCGAGGTGTAATCACCACGATTGGAGATGATAGCGGTCCCTATGCCACTGATATCGCGGGAGTCGATCGCCTTTACGATGAATCGATTACTACTTTTGACCAAGTAAGAGCCAAAGCAGATCAAGATATAGTCGAAATTGTCGATGGGGTGCGAGGCTTCGTTGACATCCTAGACGGTACGATCTTCGGTCAAACCGATGTTTTTCTCAACGGGGTTCGGGGCGATGTGCGTACCCAAGAAACCAACTTGGGTAACTTGACCGCAGATGCTCAAGACTTCTACGCCGAAGCCTATTTGAATGAGCATAACCTACTTCCTGGCTTTAACCGGATCGATATTTCCTTCACCAATGGCGGCTCGATCCGCGATCAGATCGGACGGTTCGCGATCGGAGACTCGGGAATCATTCCCCTGCCCCCGCAAGCGAATCCCGATGTGGGCAAAGAGGAAGGGGATATCTCACAACTCGATATTTCTAATTCCTTACGCTTTGACGGCGATATCGTTGTCGGTACAGTGAACGCCACCGGATTTCTCCAACTGGCCGAACACATGATTTCTTCGGTGGAAACGGGGAACGGTCGTTTTGGTCAAATTGGTGGCTTTAACTTTAGTTATGACCCCAACGCTCCAACCAGTCAACGGATTCGCAGTCTTGCCTTAGCAGATGCAACGGGCAATAGTGTCCAAACCATTGTGAAAAATGGGGAATTAGTGGTTGCTTCTAACACCATTTTTAGTGTTGTCACGCAAGGTTTCCTAGCGAATGGCGGTGATAGTTATCCCACGGTGATCCAGAATATCCAACGCTTAACCGATTTTGACGAACCCGATTCTCTGGGGAACGCCAATCTCCGACCCGGACGGATACAGGATGCCTTTGCCGAGTATCTTTCGGCTTTTTACAACAACGAGAAGGGACAACAGCCCTTTAACCAGGCCGACACTCCCCAATCAGAAGATCAACGGATTCAAAGCCTCGGTTTCCGTCAAGATACGGTTCTCAATGGTATTACACCTTTGCCGACAACCATTAATGGAACCACAGGTGATGATATTTTTGATGCCGCTTCGCGCGATGGCAAACAATTTATCGGCAATAATCAAATTCTCAATACGGGAAGCGGTAATGACACTGTAAACGTTCGCTTTGCTGTCGGTGGTAATAACATCCGTACCGCTTCGGGCAATGACATCGTTTACGCAGGAACCAATAACCGTATCGATACGGGTGTCGGGAATGATCTACTTTTCTTGGGGTCTGCTGGTGGTAATAATATCGTCACTGGGGGTAGCGGCCAGGATCTATTCTGGATTACAGAAGATGATGATCTCTTACCGGCAAATGCCAACATTATCGCTGATTACAGAGCAAATCAAGGGGATCTGATTGGTTTCTTCTCTACTAGCTTAAGTTTTGGTTCTCGCGGCACGAATTGGGATTATCGTCAAGCGGGTGCAAATACCATTATTGAAGCTTTTGGACGAGATGTGGCGATTCTCAATGGAATTAATGCTTCTACCTTGACTCAAGCTAATTTCATCTTTAATTAGGCTCTCTAACTAACTAAATTGAGGGGCGCGACTCATCAAACGCGCACCTTTCAACCCTAATATTTTCAGCACATCTTATTGGATGAGGACAAAATGATGAATTCCTGGCAACGCAACGCAGTGATTACTTCTGGGGTAGTTCTAAGTCTTGCAGTTCAGCAAGTCAATTCTGCTCAAGCAGCTATCGTAAGTTACAATCTAGCTGGAACTATCCAAAATGGTTTATTGACAGGGCAAACTTTTTCGGGTACTTTTAGCTATGATAATTCCCTGTTAACGGGTTTAGGCTTTGAATTTTTAGATGTATCTCAAGTCAACTTGAACTTTTTAGGCTCGACTTTTACTGCTGTTAATGCGGACTCTAATCCTACTGTGGAATTTTTAGATGGTATCCTTCTAGGGTTGAATTTTTCAACGTCTAGTTTTACTCCAGAATTTTCTCTAATTCCCGCTTCTGGTAGTACTGAGGCTACTTTTTCCTATATTGGAATTAATGATAGCGGTTCAGGACCCGTTCAATATGTCCTGATTCCTGAACCTTCAACTGTTTTAGGAATTATTGCTTTAGGTATCGGCGGTTTTTTGGTGGGTAGAAAACGATAGTATCATTAAAACTCGTGTTTTACTAATTTAAGCCACCTCCAGTAAGAGCAAATCAAGGATTTGCTAGGGGTTTTGAATTGAGTTATGTGGGAGCATCCCACTTAGGCGATAAGTATTGGTACTTGTCGCCTATCAAGTGGGGCAAAAAATCAAAATAACACTAATACGTTGAGTATATGATACTTATAAGGACAGGCACTCCTGCAAAGGGGAATAAATAGGGTTTGCTGAAAAAGTTTATTGGTGGAGTCAGGAGTCGGTCGTTTCAGGTTTTGTTGCCCTCTCTTTTTATACTAACTTGTGTACTACACGAAGGATAATGCAAGGTTTTTGAAAGTCCCAATCCTATTTTCGCAGCATGAACATCGGACTTTAACAGGTCAAAAGCCTTATTTTAAAAAGGTTTTACCATTATTCAGCAGACTCTAAATAATCAGTTTTTAATAACCGGATTTAGTATCAGACATTATGAGCGCCAATTTCTATCTCTTATCTTATACGAATCTTGTGTGATAGTGGAGTAAAGAGTACAGTCTTGTTACCAGAGAAAGGCTGAAACCCTTGTTAGGTATAATGGGCGGAGTCGGACTCGAACCGACATGAGGGGCTGCCTCGCCACATTTTGAGTGTGGTGCGTCTACCAATTTCGCCATTCGCCCTTGGCATTAGTTTTATCATTATAACCCATTTTTGGCCCCTTTAACAAATTGTGATAATCGGGGGAACTAGCCCAACGATCGATTTCTCGCGCGCGCAGGACGGGGAGGGGATGGGTTAACTGTTGGGTTTGCAAACCCTTTAACATTTCGCCCATTTCCGAGGCGCTGACGGCATCGTAGGACTTGGCCTGATCGATAAAAGCCTCTAAATTTAATAAAGGTGCGAGACTGGGGGAACCTCCGGCTAACTTCATTAACACCGACATGACGATTTTTGGGTCTTGAACTGCCAATAAAGCCGCTCGATCGCAACTAAACTCGGCGCAGCGCACCCAGGCTAACATTCTCTCCTGTAGGGATCGTGCTAACATTGTCCCCCAATTGGGCAGTAATCCTGCCGCTAGGACCATAATATTGGCTAAAGTCAGATAAACGCCGTGTTCACATTTGAGATGACCTAATTCGTGGGCGATTACCGCTTGAATTTCCGCGGGAGTCAGCATTTCGATTAGGGAAGTGTGCATCACCATAAACGGTTTTTTGCCGCGCATGGCGAAGGTATAGGCGTTAGGAACGGGGTTTTGTTGAATGTATAATTGAGGTGGTTCTAAGTCGAGAATTCGGCAAGCTTCTAGGAGTAGATTATGCAGGTCGGGTAATTGTTTTTCTCCTACCAAAACACTAGCAGCAATATTATTTAAGTAAAAGAATTCCTCAGCGACGGAACCTAATAAACTTCTCACGGCTATATCTAACCCAGGCAATTGTTTGAGGGAATTAGTTGCCTCTAAGTCGATGGGATGCCGAAAATCATTGGCTTTTAAGCCGAGTAATAACTGTTTTGATAATTCCATATTCTTATTCATTTAACCAAGCTTTGACGCGTTCTAAACTTTTCCAATCGGGTTTTCTAGCCAAACCATCGGCGATATTTTCATCCACTTCTTGGCGAACTTCTTTGTTTAAACTAACTAATTGTTGCACCAGTTCGATATGTTCCCTAACTCCGGCGGTTTTGGTTTCTAACATAGCTAAAACCAAATTGATCCGGTTTTGGGGGGAAACTTTATCGAGTTTAACGGCTTTTTGGGCGGCTTTTAGGGCTAATTCCGGTTTATCGGTGAGCATATATAACCAAGCTAAACAGGACCAAACGGCGGCATTTTTCGGACTGCGATCGCTTAATTGTTTAAATTCCGGCAATAAACTGGCGGCGCTTTCTCCCTGTTGGTAGCGTTCTAAACCTTGTTCGAGGGTAAAATTGGCGGTTTCTGTCATTTTCAGTGGCGGGGTTAATCAAGGAGCAAATTTAACGGTTATCGGCGTATTACACAAAGCTAGTACAATTTACCTTTATCTAGTATTCTAGCAAAATTTGTCCCTTTGTCAGCAAAATTTTAAAAGACGATGCCGCGTTCTCGCCAGATCATCAATAAGCCACTCATCGAAACGAATAACATCACTGCTTGTTTAAATTGTTGGGGACTCATTTTTTCTAAAACTTTTTGTCCTAACCAATTGCCCGGCCAGGCCGCTAATCCTAACAATAAACCGTAACCGAGAAAAGGCAGATGTAAAACTCCAAAGGCTGCGTAGGCGATTAATTTGGCCACATGAACTACTACCATGTGAACGGATTTCGTTGCCACCATTGGTTCTTTAACTAGCCCATAGTTAATATAAAACAGGTTCATCATCGGGCCGGTACTACCGACTAATCCTGAGAGGAAAGCGTAGATAAATCCCGAGGGCATAAAATACCAAGTTTTAATCTCAAAAAAAGGATTTTCTTCTTGGGGAAATAATTGTTTAAGCGAGGAGAAAACCAGAAAAATTCCCAAAACTAGCGGCAACCATTTGAATTGTAAATGGGCAAAGACAAAAGCGCCGAGGGTAGATCCCATAATTGCGCCAGGTAGATACCACACCGTCGAGGGCCAGTCAATGGCGCGCCAATACATTCCCATGCGTTGGACGTTACCGAGTAGCATCCCCGTGGTTAAAACTGGAGGAATGACGGCAGCATCGAGAAACCAACCTAAAACGGGGAGTAGAATCAGGGGGCTGCCCCCACCAGCAAGGGTGCTAAAAAACCAAGCTAGACTACCTGCCAACATCAAGGTAACAATGATCATCGAGTTGTAAAGTTAAGTTAAAAAGAGCTACTTAATCTATTATGATATCCTCTTTGGGGTCTTCATCGGTATAATGCCATTCCACATTGGGCATAGCCTCGAAAGCTTGCCGGACGTAATCCTCCCAGAGTTTCCGCATTTTGGCTAGGTAGGGGTCTCCTAGGCGCAATTGTAACTTATGACGTAGGCTTAGGCTATTAGCTTCATACATACTCAAATAGATGGGCGGTCCGACAGAAATATTCGATTTCATGGTCGAATCGATGGAAAGTAAGGCACATTTAGCCATTTCCTCTAGGGGTGTATCATAGGTAATAGTGCGATCGAGAATCGGTTTACCGTATTTAGTTTCACCTATCTGTAAAAAGGGCGTTTCTTTGGTGGCTTGAATATGATTTCCTTGGGGATAAATCAGGAATAATTGCGGTTCTTCTCCTTTAATTTGTCCCCCAAGAATAAACTTACATTTAAAATCAATATTATCTTTTTCTAGCCAAGTTCTTTCCCTAGCTTGTACTTGACGACTTTTATCACCGATATAGTGGGCGATATCGTAGAGATGAGTCAGAGAATGGAGATTTTTATCCTCTTGATTGTGCAGATCTCTTTTTAGTTCGTGAATCACTCCTTGGCTAATCGATAAATTCCCCGATGTACAGACCATAATTACTCTTTCTCCCGATACCGAAAAGTCAAATAATTTCCGATAGGCCGAGATATAATCGACTCCCGCATTCGTGCGAGAATCCGCCCCCATAACAATGCCAAAACGATTGATAATTCCTAAACAGTAAGTCATTTTCAGTAATCAGTAAACAGTAATTAGTAAACAGTAATCAGTAAGCAGTAAACAGTAATCAGTAAGCAGTAAACAGTAATTAGTGAAGAGTGAAGAGTGAAGAGTGAAGAGTGAGCGGTGAATAATATCATTTAAAGCTTAAAACTTAAAACTTTAATCTGATAACTGATAACTGATAACTGATAACTAATCACTGATAACTGATAACTGAATTAAGCCATAACCATACCACCATCGACGTTAAAGACTTGACCAGTGATATAAATAGCGGCGGGATCGGCGGCTAAAAAACGCACCATTCCGGCAACTTCTTCCGGTTTTCCATAACGGGAGAGGGGGATATATTTGAGAATTTCATCTGCTTTGAGGTCATTAGTCATATCGGTTTCAATAAAGCCGGGGGCCACGGCATTAACAGTGATGCCTCGACTGGCAAATTCTTTGGCTAAAGTTTTCGTTAAACCGATAACACCGGCTTTAGCGGCGCTGTAATTAGATTGACCCGGATTACCCATCAAACCGGATACAGAAGTGATGTTAATTATGCGGCCGCTTTTCTGTTTTAACATCAATTTACTGACGGCGCGAGTGCAGAGAAAAACTCCGGTTAAATTGAGATCGATGACCGCTTGCCAGTCTTCTAATTTCATTCTTAACATCAGGGTATCCCGGGTAATACCGGCATTATTAACTAAGACATCAATATGACCGAATTTTTCTTTGGTACTGTCCACTAAATTATCCACTTCTTCGCTTTTAGCCACATCTGCTTGTAGAGCTATTGCCTTTCCCCCGGCCGCGGTAATTTCTTCGACAACGGCATCGGCAGCACTGCTAGATTTAGCATAGTTCACCACTACAGTAGCACCCTGGCTGGCAAATTCCAAGGCGATCGCTTTACCGATCCCTCGCGAGGCCCCGGTTACTATGGCTACTTTGTCTTGTAAATGCTGGCATTCTGCGGGTAATAGTTTCATAATTTTCTGCATTCCCCAAATAATCGTCAAATCTCAAGAGAAAACTCTGTACTGATAACTTTGCTCAAAACACTTCATTATCTCACAAGCGGGTTAATCTGACCGCAGCAATCCTCAAGCGCGATCGCTCTGTCCCCACTTTCCTCTATAGTATCAGGGAGAATTGGCTGCCACTAATTGATCGAGTTGCTGCTGCATCAAATAACAGACTTTCTCATAACATTCGCGTACATAACGGCGGTCTCGGGCTGCTTTTTTGCCGTAACGTTCAAAAATAATTGGGGGACAAACCCGCGTCTGTATCGATACGGGTAAGGGAATATTCGGCAAGGGACCGATAGCTAGTCCCCAGGGTAAACCGAAATAGATGGGACAGGTCCCGGGGTCAATACCGAAAGGCCAAGGCATACCCTTTTTATGCAATTCTTTTAATTGAGGATAAATATCTTCGAGGACAAACAGAGTCGAGTGAGCGCCGTGGGAAATGGCGGGAATAATCGGCACTTCGTACTGTAAAGCTAGTTTAACAAAAGCTTGATTACCGGCAAAATAAATTTTATTTCTTAAACTGTGGGGACGGAAAACATCCGCAGCACCTCCGGGATAAATGAGGACACTAGCGCCACTATTTAAAGCAGCGATCGCCATTTTCGGATGAGCATGAATGGCCCCCATTTGGGCCACTAGATGCGCTTGGGATGGAAAAACTTGCCAGACTCGCGAATCCATCAAACCATAGACTAAGCGATCGCTGCCAAAGCGTTGAAACCAATCATACATCATCATAAACATATCGGGAGCCGCTAAACCGCCGTTATGGGAGCCGATGAATAATACCTGTCCTGAGGGGGGAATATTTTCCCAACCATCGGTTTTAACCCGAAAATAATGGTGATAAAACCAATCCAGAAGGGGGACAAATTTTTCGATCACTTGCGGATCCCGATCCTCTAATGACCAACCGGTGAGGGTATCAACAGGGGCCTTGGCTGCTTGTAGGGATAATTCGGCAAAAGTCGCCGTAGATGAGACAAAAGAGCTAAAAATCTGCATTGATGCCAAGGGGATAATTTAATCGCATCTTATTATAGTCTAAATATTTTCTTAACGATGGTGAACCACTGTTTTTAACCTTCTTATTAACGACTTTGTATTATATCTGGAATTAATACTTTCTGCTTTTATCGACCCGATTAAGTTCCTTATAAATGTAAAATAGCGTTAAACTAGCTATAATTTTTGTACAGTATTAACAGGATTTGTTTAATTAAAAAACCTGCCTTTTGATGATTGACATTGAATCAACAATTTCACCAAATCTTTCGTGTTTGATTCTGATTCTTTCTCTGACTCGATAAACTTGGCCATTGCTAGAATTAAAAATATCATAAATAAATGATGTTTCTGTTAGATCTTGACCGTAAACAGAACACTTAAAAGCAATTTCTAATGAAGAAATAAAGCCTCTATATTCGACCAACTCTTCTTCTTGACAAGCTTTTATATAAGATAATTTATCGGATTTTAGATCGTATGTGAAATATCCAGTATTTACTGAACCCCAGTTATTAGCTAAATAGTATCGAGCTAAAATATAATTATTTTTTATATCGAAAGATATGGGTGTGAATATCATATATCTAGGAGGTTTTTCTGAACGTAATTCAATCTTTTTTATTTCATTATTATTTTCAATAACAATCTTAATAGATAGAGTTTCCCTGTCCGTTGCTGGTTCACAAAATTCTCCATCTGTTTGATCTTCATCTTTTCCTATTCTTCTTAAAAACCCTTCAAAATAAACTTTTGTGCTAGAGTCATTTGATGCTAATTTTTCTGATTGATAGATCAATTCAACTACTCGATTACAATTATCTCCTTCCAAAGCTCGAATAGGCAAAGAAGCCTCATTATGAGTATATCCATGACTAACCGTCGATAAAAAAAACGTCATAAATATTGCATTGCTCAAAATAGTTTTGTTCATATCATCTCAAGACAAATGTTTTTTCCTATTGATTAAGATAATATTTGAAGTTTTTTATCTAAGTGTTAATAATCACCAGTTATAGCAATTATAACACAGACAGACACCAAAGACAACTAATATAAAATAACTTTACATTTCTTTTATCACTTTTGGAAAGTGCTATTCTTGTAGATGAGATAAAAGAGCCAAAAATCTTCATTGATGCCAATTGGATAATTTAAGCGCATCTTATGATAGTCTAAATCTTTTCTTAAAGATGGCAGTAGGAAAGAGCGATCGAGAATGATTAAGGATAAAAATCAGCAAACCTATAGAGACCCTAGTATTGTCGGTTATTATGCCCAATTAACCGCGCTACAGCCAGCAGAAAAGACAATTTTAACCCTGCTGCAAGAGCGTTTATCAACCATGAAAATGCTTGATTTAGGGGTAGGTGCGGGACGGACTACGAAGTATTTTGCCCCTCTTGTGGGAGAATATATCGGTGTTGATTATTCTGCGGAAATGATCGCCGCTTGTCGTCAAAAATTCCCCCATTTAGTCTGGCAAGTGGCCGATGCTAGAAATCTAGAACAATTTGCCGATAATTATTTTGATTTTATTCTCTTTAGTTTTAATGGCATTGATTATATTTCCCATGCTGACCGTTTTCTAGTTTTAGAGGAAATTAGCCGCCTCGGTAAAGCGGGTGGTTATTTTTGTTTTTCTAGTGCGATCGCTGATCTTGTAGGGTGCGTTACACTACGTTAACGCACCTCTTTACTGACTCAAGCTATTAAAATATGGCGTATAAATTAAAGATTGGGTTCAATTTATAACTCTACCCAATTCTCTAAACTTAATCCTTCAACCCTCAATAAATCACTGTCATTAGAAACAACAATTAAACTTTTAACTATAGCAGTAGCAGCAATTAAAATATCTTCTGTTTGTATGGGTAATCCTCTTAATCTAAGATCAGCATGAATTTCGGCTGCTTTTTCTAAAATAGCTAAATCATCTAATAAAATAATTTGATAATCCTGACAAAGTTGGTTAAATCTTTCTCTTTATTTAGGTGCAGCAACTGCCAAAAATACTCTCTTAATTTCAAAATAAGTAATGCAACTGATAAAGATACTTTTTCTTTGAGCTTTGACATCTTCAATTTTTTGATAAATTTCAAGATTACGCTTAATTAGTATCTAACAAATAACTCATAATTACCTATTTACGCTTAATTGCTTCATCGAAAATAGCCATTTGTTCAGGAGTAAAATCGCCGCCAATTTTTGACAGGATTTCTGTGGACATAATAAAGCTACAATGCTCTTTCAATTCTGCCTCTGACATAGTGTTAAATTCCTCAAAAGGTAAATTTTTTTCAAATAATTCAACCAAATGTTTCACTATTTCTGAATGATTAAGCTCCTCTTTAAAGAAAGGACGGTCTTTCATTAAAATAGAAACAACTTGCTCAATTCTCTTAATCATTGATTTTTGTCTGACATCAGTTGATAACATATTTATGCCTCCAGTAAATTTTCAATAATATTTATCAACTGCCAATATATCAAGTTTCTCGTGGTTATGCAACATCGTGAGTTCGATCTCGAATAGCTCCCCGTAACGGTGTCTTGAGTGGGATGTACCGCCATTCTCATCGGATGGTGATTTCTGTCATGTCGAACCTGTTTGGGGTGAAGATGTCTTTATGGTTAAAAGATCGCAAGGGACGCACCTTGTCAGACGAGGACATATTACACTATCCTTATGATAGTATTAACCTTAGCCGAAACCATGAAGTTAATGAAGTTAATCGATACTGCTATACCCAGTTTCCCAATTGAGTAATGAGTAATTGGTGCTTTAACACTTTAGAGGAATTAGAATTCAAAGTAGATAAATTGTTTAAGAAGTAACACCCCGGAGGGTTGCTTCTCTCACGGAATTTACCTTCATCCTTGATGCTTTATCTGCTCTGAATACAATTTAATTTGGTACAAGCAGAAGTCCCATCGCTAAAAGCGAGGGACTTCTGCTGACACTCAGTTAAACACAGTAAGAGCTTATTGCCTTAAATCAGAGGATGTTACAGCACTATATTGGTAACAGGTAAACTATACACTCCAGCGACCGCTAATTGAAAGTCGCTGACTGCATCGCCGTTGGTATCCCCGCAAAGGAGGCCGCCGTCAAAGCGCAGTTGTCCCGCTTGACCTGAAAAATCCGAGGCACCAATAAACGTGAAACTCTCATTACCATCGTTGAGGGAGTTGGCATCAATACCAGAGATGTCAATAGTATCAAGATCAGTATTGAAATCGAGGATATTGTCTTGGTTTGCACCTTGACCGATTTCATCAACGGTGTTGAAGATAAAACTGTCCCGACCTTCACCTCCCGTTAGTTGATCTGACCCTAATCCTCCGATAAGAGTGTCCTCACCACTACCACCGTTCAGAATGTCGTCACCACCGCCACCAATAATGAGATCATTACCAGTGCTACCGGTGATATTATCGTTCCCCCAATAGCCGTTTATTTGGATATTGTCACCGACAAAAGCCGTATTAGAGAAGTCGAGGATATTGTCACTCCAATCACCGACGATGGTGACTTTTCCTGTTACTCCTGTCCCGTCGATGGTTTCAATGCCACTGTTGGCGTTAAAGGAAAGAATCCCCAGGTCCACGTCTCCTGTACCCAAAGCCACAATTTTATCCACCCCAGAGGTGCCGGTATCGGTGTAGATGTCGTAACCTTGGAAACTCGACCAGCCTCCTGCTAAATTGCCGGAGACATAATAAGTGTCTGAGTCTTCACCTCCATCTAATTGGTCATTGTCTGCGCCGCCATAGAGGAAGTCATTACCAACCCCACCCGATAAATTGTCAGACCCCCAATCTCCATCGATTAGGTCATCGCCGCCGCCACCACTGAGAATATCATTTCCTCCGTAACCGATCAGGTGTTCAGCAAGATTCGTACCTGTAATCGTGTCGCTAGAATCATTGCCGTAAATAATGGTTTTCTGGAGATAGAAATAGTTGAGCCAACTGGAAACATCGTTAAGGCGAGCATTGGCATCACCATCTTCGTTGAGGAGACGATTGTCTTGGATGTTAAAGCCAATATGATAGAGTCCATCGGCTACGGTATTGACTAAATTTTTGCCGAAGTATTGGGTTGTCGCTCCGTCATTTTGCACCAGATGGTAGCCTGTTTCCTCATTTCCCTCATCGTCACCGTGGAGGAGGATAAATTCGTCATAGTGATTAGTGCGAACCCACTGATTGAGGGTGCGAATATCATCGTTGGTAATCCAGCCATCAGCAGCGATACCTGTAGCAGTAATGCCATCTACTAATAAATGGTTAAGTCCGTCGGCGGCGGCGGCTCCGGCGTTAATATCCCCCGCATTTGTCCACTTGGCTAAGCCAGTATCGATTTTGATGGTATCGACAATTTTGTCTAATCCTGTGCCAGTGGTGGACTGATCAACGTAAAAATAAGTTACCCAATCTGCTACGTCTTTAACTGTGGCATTAGCTGCACCATCTTCGTTGAGAAACCGCCCATTTTGAATCTCAAAACCAATATGATAGATTCCGTCGGCAACAGTATTAACTAGGTTTTTCGCAAAATATGTGGTCTGAGCGCCGTCATTTTGAACTAAATGGAAGCCAGTTTCTGTTGTGCCGTCATCATCCCCATGCAGAACAACAAAAGCGTTATAACGGGTGGCATCAGAGCGAATCCAATTGTTAATTTGTGCAATATCGCTTTCGGAAATTGAACCATCGGCAGCGAGATTGTAGTTGGTAATCGCTGTTTTTAATAAATCATTCAGTCCATTGGCAGCATCAGCACCGCCAGCAATTTCTTGCCAAGGTATATTTTGCGCTAAACCCTGATCGGCAATAATTAATTCCGTAATCCGATCAAGTCCGGTATTAGTTGTGGCCCGATCTGTATAAAATTGAGTTAGCCAATCCGCCACCTGAGCAACCGTGGCATTTGCGTTCCCATCTTCATTGAGAAAAGCACCATTTTCAATTAGAAAACCAATGTGATAAATGCCATCAAAAACCGTATCAACTAAATTTTGGTTGCGATACTGTTGAGTCGCTCCGTCATTTTGGACTAAATGAAACCCTGTTTCTGTTGTACCGTCGTCATCACCGTGGAGAGCAGTAAATTCTGCTAAACGGTTAGCACGAATCCAAGCATTAATCGCAATTACGTCACTGACAGTAAAAATGCCGTTAATAGCAACTCCAGTGGCTTGTTTGGCTTCTAAGATTAACTGATTTAATCCATTAGCTGCCGTCATTCCATCCGTAATATTTGTGCCGAGATTAGCACCAGCAAGTCCTGGATCTATGCCAATTCTTTCAACCGTTTGATCTAGTCCCGTTCCAGTCGTTCCAGTTGGGGAATTTTGCACCATCGAATAAGATTTGCTTGCCATAATTTTTAACCATAAAAAATAAGGTAGTTATTGAAATAGCAACAATTGTTAGACAAGTAACAACAAAACCACACTAAGGCAGGTTTATCCTCAATCCAGTTAGCAAAACCCCGTTATCATCGGGTCCCACTGAAGTGGTCAGATGGAACAAAAAGGCTTGTCCACTGCATCAGGGGGATTTGGTGTTACCCTGACAATTGCGGATCGATATCCTCACCCACACCCGAAGTCGATCCCAACGATTGGACAGTCTCAGATAGTCAATAAGTTCTAACCGATTGTCTTGCCTCTGCTCAGACTATCGAACGAGGCTTTCCGATCTTGATAGTCCTGAGTCGGCGTTTGATCATCTAACCTTTGATGGAATCTTAGCTTATTGTAGCACTTTTTACAGATATATGACCTGCGATGCTCTTTCTCTCTTAGCGTTGCTCAAATAAAAATACCTGATCTTGCGCGTAACTGAATTTCCACCTAGGCGATCGATGCAAACCTCCGATCAGATGGTTGACAACCAACGGTAAACTCGCTCAACCGGGACGGTGCTGGTTGAGCAGAACAAATCAAACTGCTGCAAGTCAATCTCGGTGCTATCTACCCCAAAAGCATCCCAAAGGACTGACAAAAATTTGATCCCCCTAAATCCCCGGGCTGTTTCATTCTTCCATCAGAATATCAAAAGTAAAAGCGATCGTATCCCCTCAATATATCGGGGTCAGGAGTTATTCTGGTATTCATGAACAAGCAAAGTGATTGAGAGAAGACTGCTCACGAATAATAGTTGCCAAAGAGGGAATATTACCA
>VYKP01000081.1_pt1 | contig 54880 bp, 47 predicted proteins | sample 5114551 | NCBI WGS metagenome assembly VYKP01 (sample SAMN12291777, study PRJNA351875) | freshwater metagenome | isolation source: freshwater lake | place: USA: Michigan, Baseline Lake | collected 2013-08-09
TTTTGCCAAACTTTTTCTGCCTTTAGGACTGTTACCATATCCTTAAATGTATCTGGATACACGCCACACAAGCGTTTGAACTCTGTTGGCTTTAAAGTTTTTACTTGTTCGTAATTCATCTTTCAATCTTAACTCTTGGACTATTTTATCCTATTTTGTCTAGACTTATGCAAGAGATCTATTAAGGGAAAAATGATAACCTTGCTCAAGGATAACTTTATCTCTTTTTAGGGAAATGCTGTATCCTAGAAAATAGAATAGGAAGGAGAGTCAAAAATGTTAAGCGCTACCGAAACTAAATATTATACTCCCGAAGAATATCTAGCTCTGGAGGAAACGTCCGAGGATAAAAATGAATATCGTCAAGGAGAAATTATCCCAATGGTAGGAGCAACAACTAATCACAATCAGATTGCTGGAAACTTCTATCGAAGATTTCCTTTAAATATCAATAATCAAGATTATTATACCTACATGGAAACGGTGCGTTTATGGCTATCAGATTATAGCATTTACACCTATCCCGATGTGATGGTGATTAAAGGTCAACCTCTCTATCAAGGGAATAGTCAATCTAACGTGATCAATCCTTTAATTATTGTCGAAGTTCTCTCTAATTCTACCCAAGCTTATGATCGAGGGGATAAGTTTAAATTTTATCGTTCTTTGCCAACTTTTCAGGAATATATTCTGATTGAACAATCTAGTTATAGTGTAGAACGTTACTATAAACAAAAGGATGATCAATGGTTAATTGATTTCGTCACGGGGGAAAATGCGGTTTTACAATTGGTGTCGGTAGATTGGCAGATTTCTTTGCAAGATTTATATCAAAGAGTCAATTTTGACCTAGCAGAAACCTAAAATTAAGAGAAACCTGAAAAAGAGTCGCTATCAAGAAAATTGTCATCTCAAAATAGCTAATCTTTTTTGGTATAATAGACGGACTACTATATGTTAAATCTATGGAAGCTCTAGATTTTTCCGATCAACTACAATGGACCGCAGAAGCAAAAGCAAAACTGAAAAATATTCCCTATTTTGTTCGTTCCCAAGCGCGTCAAAGAATAGAAGAATTAGCTCGTCATGCCGGTTCCGATCGAGTTACCGTGGAAATGGTAGAACAGGCTAGAATAGAATTCGGACAGTAGATTTTTAGCCGCCAATTTGGGACATAGTACGGGTATAAATGCCGCTTGATGTGCCGGAATCACGCAGTTTAAAGTTTATTTCTGCTTTCATTTCTATTAATTCCCGCACTCTTTCCCTGATTTCTGCTGGCGAAATTCCCTGACGGAGGGCAGTTTTTAGGTCAATTTGTCCAGTTTCGTTGAGGAGACAGGGACGCAACCAACCATCGGCCGAGAGACGTAGGCGGTTACAGCGATCGCAAAAACACTCCGACATCTGACTAATAAAGCCAATTGTACCCTTAGCCCCCGGAATTTGAAAAACATCGGCTGGACCATTTCCCCGCACTTGACCCTCATTTAAGCCCCATTTTGCCCGAATTCGCCCCCTTAATTCCTCGTTCGCAATCCAAGCTTTTTCTTGAAATAAATCACCGTTGCCGATGGGCATAAACTCGATAAAACGGACGTGCCAACGCTTCTCGATGGTCAAAGCCGCTAAATCTTCCACTTCTGCCTCATTTATCCCCGGAATTACCACCACATTCAATTTTAAGGGGTCAAAACCCACTCTCTGGGCTGCTTGAATACCTGCCCAAGTTTTTTGCCAACGACTCCGGCCGCGATTACCGATAATTTTATCGAAAGTGTCGGGGTCGAGGGAGTCTAAACTGATATTAATCCGTCTTAGTCCGGCCTCGTACAACATTTCGGCTAAATTGTCAAGTAAATAGCCATTAGTAGTCAAGGCTAAATCGCTAGTAGCAGATAAAGAGGCGATATCGCGCACAATCTCCACTACTTCGGGATGTAAGAGAGGTTCCCCACCAGTAAGGCGAAATTTGCGAAAACCGAGGGGAATAAAGACATTTTTGACTAAAGTAAGAATTTCCTCCCGGGTGAGTAAGTCTTGCAGTCGAACATAGGCCAATTCTGCATCCTCAGGCAGACAATACTGACAGCGAAAGTTACAGCGATCGATTAAACTAATCCTGAGATAGTCGATTGGGTTCATGTTCACGGGGCAATACTGTCATAAAACTTCATGAATTTATCATAACAATTCCGGCTCGATCGATATCTAGACATCGGGCCAAGTTTCCAGAAAACCACAGTTACATCTAGATTTTAGTCTATGATGACAATAGATTTGCTCAATGGCAAGAGCCAATAATGATTGGTAAATTTGATAATTTTTCTTGATTGTACTTAAGTAGGTAGGCGTTAAAAATTATCAGACACCCCCCTTATCAAGGGTAGGGTTGATTCATGAATCAACCCTACCTTATCAAGGGGGCAGGGGGGAGCGAACCTAAAATCGATTTTTAATTTAATTATAACCAACTACTTAACTAAAAAGGTCAGCTAACACCCCAAAGAAATATTAAACAATCCTCTAGATATGGACAAACATAATACTATCTAATACTCAATCCGTTGAGGCGTTGGGTTTCATGCTTCAACCCAACCTACGTTCATCTTATATTCAATTCCACCCACCTACTTATCTAAATTGAGCGAGCCAGTAATGCTATGATCAAAAATTAATTATCTTAAGATGGTAATTTGTGTGATGTTATCTTTTTTACTACCTATTGCCCAAACTCCCCCTAGTGTAGAAATAATTCGACCAGCGCAGGTGCGTCCTTTACCGAATCAACTAGATCAAGTTCCCGTTTTTAATAGTAATAGTCCCGAATTATTGCTAGGAGAAGGGATTTTGCTTTCGACTTTTCCCCCTCAAGAAAAAAGATTTCCCTCGGCCCATTTAAATTATGCTTTTCAGGGACGCTTTGATATTTTTGCCCACCATATAGCGAGGGGGAATTTTCCCGATAATTTACGCACCCTTTATCTGGGTATATTACTCCACAATCCCAGTCCTAATCCCGTGACCGTTAAAATTTTGCAGGGGGCCAGTTATTTGAGTCAACCCGATGCAGCTTTTATCGATTTACCGGCACAAGTGGAAAATAATCAGGGGACGGTTTTTGCTGGGCCGGGAAGTCGGGTAATGGGGGATATTTTAATGGGGCAGCGTCAGGATATTTTTCCCGATAGAATTATTATTCCCCCCGGGGAGAGTTTTATGGTCTTAAATGCGGCGATTCCCGTGCGCGATTTGACTCCCCCTTTAAATGGTAGATCCACTTATCTTCGTCTGGAAAGTGACGGTCTTCTCTACGCTGCTAGTTTAGCTCTTTATGCACCCCTAGACGAAAATGGGCAGGAAAGACCACCAAATCTGACAGAATGGCAAAATTTGCTAGAAAAAGGCGATTTATCGACTCCGCGCGATCGAGCGCCCACTCCTCCCCATAGTCAAGGACAAATAATTTATGGACGGGTAGCGGGGGTGTCCCAAGGTTCAGCTTGGCCTGCCCGATTAGTCGATCGAGCTTCTTTATGGTTAAATATTCCTGATTCTGGTCAATCTATAGCCTATGGGATTAGCACCCTACCCGGGGGCAAATTGGGAACGGAACAAAATCAAAGTGCTAGTATGTTAGTTCGCTATCCCGATACGGCCTATCAAGCTCATGGTAATTACGGTGTGGAATATAGGTTAAGTTTACCTCTATTTAATCGAAGTAATGAGGCAAAAACGGTGACTATTGCGCTAGAAACACCGATTAAAGAGGATGTTATTGGGCAGGGGTTGCGTTTTCTCGATCCGGCTGCTCCACAAGTGTTTTTTCGGGGAACGGTAGCTGTCAATTATAGCGATGACCAAGGACAGGCACAAAGCAGATTTTTTCATCTCGTCCAAAGACGCGGACAAGAGGGAGAATCTTTAGTGACTCTGACTATTCCTCCGGGGGATTGGCGTATAGTACAGGTGAATTTTTTATATCCACCAGATGCCACTCCTCCGCAGGTTTTAACGATTAAGACCGAGTAGAACAAGTTTAAAATTGTCCGTTAACGATCGCAATATTCCATTGACCGTCTTGGTTGGTTTCAAAGGCAATTTGGCGACCATCACCGCTAATGGTGGGATTGCGGACGCTTCCCCGCAGGTTAGCGGTTAACAGGGTTGTACGGGACTGGGAACGATCGTACACCATGACATCACTTTTACCCCGTTCGCTGGAGACATAGGCAATTAAACGACCGTCAGCATTTAAAGATGGCTGATCTTGGCTAGAATCGCCACGATTTAGGTTAGGAAGATTAACTAAGCGCTTTTCTTGCAGATCGAATAAATATATACTACGACGACCGGAGCGATCGGAAGCGAAGGCTAAATAGCGACCATCAGCACTATAACTGGGGAATTGATCGGGAGCAAAACTATTTAAACCACCGGCGGGAACTTGAGGAGTGATCAAAAGAGGGGAATTACAGCCATTTATCCCCGACAACAGCCCAAAAGAGGACAAAAATCGCCCCAGCCAGACAAAAAAAATTTTTTCTTTCATCTTGACTTTTGACCCCAAATGTGCTAGTAACTTTCTTCCTTGCCGACGGTTTTGAGGGTAAGTAGTTGATTGCCTTGACTGAGACTATCGGCGATCGCTTCTCGAATCGGTAGGTCAATACTGGTTTCAGCGAGGATTTCTTGGGCTTTTTGCCGCAAATCTGCCCCGGTATCGGCATCTACTTGGTCTAGATCGAGTAATTCTTGCGATAGCTGTTCGATCAAATTCAGGTTAGTCATAGCTCAGGCTCCCAACAAGCTTAATTACAATCCCATGGTAAAGAGGATCCCTCCCTAATTGGGGATTTTTTGGCTTTAATTCAGGATTGATAAGCTGTTCGTAATTTAAATTGCTTGTTGAGATCAGGGGGTCGGCAGGAGGCTGGAGATTATTTTTATTTATTCTCCCTACTCCCCTCTCCCCCCGCAACGGCTCGCAGTGGTCTCCCCCCACTCCCCAATTCATAATTCCTCCTCTCCCCACTTCATAATTCATCATTGATAATTCATAATTCCCTCTCCCTCAAAAAAATTTTCCTAGAAGTGCTTGACATAACCCTGATGATGAAGTTACAATCAGAATTGTCGCAAAAATGGGATTGTAGTTCAATTGGTTAGAGCACCGCCCTGTCACGGCGGAAGTTGCGGGTTCGAGCCCCGTCAATCCCGTAAAAATCCAGATTAGAGTCGCTCAAGGCTGGTTAACCTGTGGGCAGTAGGATGAATAAACAGAATCCTACTGCCTAAATTGGTTCTAATTTACCGATAAACCAGCATTAGCTTGAGTATAATCGGGTAATTCAATCTTTACCGGTTGTACCCGCCAGATTTCCTCGCAGTATTGCCGAATCGATCGATCGCTAGAGAATTTACCCATGCGCGCCACATTAAGAATCGCTAAACGACTCCAATGTTCTTGATCTTTATAGGCGCGACCGACTCCTTCCTGACAGTCGATATAGGACTGATAATCGGCCAGTAACATATAGGGATCATCGTAGATAAGATTATCCACAAGCGGACGGAATAAACTACTATCACCCCGGCTAAAAAATCCCGAACCAATGAGGTCTAATACTGCCCGCAATTCTTCGTTATGGTAATAGTATTCTTGGGGATTGTAACCCTGGGCTTTCTTAGCATAAACCTCCTCGGTTGTCAAGCCAAAAAGAAAGAAATTTTCTGCCCCCACCTCTTCACGAATTTCGATATTTGCCCCATCAAGAGTGCCGATAGTTAAGGCACCATTCATGGAGAATTTCATATTACCAGTTCCCGAAGCTTCTTTTCCGGCAGTGGAAATTTGTTCAGACAAGTCGGCAGCGGGATAAACCCGTTGACCGAAGGTGACATTATAATCGGGTAGGAAAACCACTTTTAAGCGTCCTCCAATCGTCGGATCATTATCGATCACTTCTGCCACAGAATTAATCAATTTAATGATTAATTTCGCCATAAAATAACCCGGGGCTGCCTTACCACCGAAAATAAAGGTACGGGGGGTAATATCGAGATTGGGATTATTTTTGAGGCGATGATAGAGGGTGACGATATGTAAAACGTTGAGATGTTGCCGTTTATATTCGTGAATGCGTTTTACCTGCACATCAAAGAGGGTACTAGGATCAACTTTAATGCCGACTTTTTTATCGATATAATTGGCTAAATCTGCCTTAATATCGTATTTAATTCGTCGCCAAGAGTCTCGAAATCCCCCATCATCCACATAGTTTTCTAAACCGCGTAAATCCTCCAGATGCTTAATCCAATTTTCGCCGATTTTTTCTGTAATCGCAACAGTCAAGCGGGGATTACTAGAAACTATCCAGCGCCGGGGAGTAACTCCATTGGTTTTGTTGCTAAACTTTTCAGGAAAGAGTTCATAGAAATCGCGCAGAACATCTTTTTTTAGTAATTCTGTATGGAGGGCTGCCACCCCATTAATTGCCTGGGAACCCACACAGGCGAGGTGAGCCATACGGACGTATTTTTCGCCGCTTTCATCGATTATAGATAAACGGGACATTTTGCCGTCATCCTGGGGATAAATAATGCGAATTTTATCCAAGAAACGATGGTTAATTTCGTAGATAATTTCCATTAATCGCGGTAAAAGACGACCAAAAATACTCAAAGGCCATTTTTCTAAAGCTTCTGGCAAAAGAGTATGATTGGTGTAAGCGAAGGTATTTTGAGTGATAGACCAAGCTTTATCCCAATCAAAATGATGCACGTCAATTAACAAGCGCATTAACTCAGCTACCCCGACGGAAGGGTGAGTATCATTCAATTGTACCGACCATTTTTGATGAAAATTATCGAGACTGGGGTTCTCGTACAAGTGAATACGAATCATATCCTGTAGGGAACAGGAAACAAAGAAATATTGCTGTTCTAAACGTAGTTCTTTGCCCTGAATTGGTTCATCATTAGGATAGAGAACTTTACTAATATTTTCCGAGTGAACTTTATTATCTACCGCACCATAATAATCACCGCGATTAAAGCGACCAAAATCAAAAGATTCACAAGCTTCTGATTTCCATAGACGCATGGTATTAGCGGTGTTAACTCGATAGCCGAGAATTGGGGTATCGTAGGGAATTCCTTTGACTACATAATCGGGAATCCAACGACTGCGATAATTACCATTTTCGTCGGTATAGGATTCGGTATAACCGCCAAATTTTACCTCTACTCCCGCTTCCGGTCGGGCAATTTCCCAAGGATTTCCATACTGTAACCACTTATCGGTTATTTCTACCTGCCAACCGTCGTGAATTTCTTGATCAAAGATACCAAATTCGTAGCGAATACCGTAACCAATAGCCGGAATTTCTAGGGTAGAAAGGGAATCGAGATAACAGGCAGCTAAACGACCTAAACCACCATTTCCTAACCCCGGTTCTTCTTCTTGGGCAATTAATTCTTCTAGTTTTAATCCCGATTCGCTGACAGCTTTCTCCACCTGTTCGTAGATACCGAGATTAATTAAATTATTAGCCAAATGGGGACCAACTAAAAATTCGGCCGAGAGATAACAAACGGTTCTGACATCTTTTTTTAGATAGGTTTGTTGGGTGGTTAACCAACGCTGTAATAAACGATCGCGGATTGTATAGGCCAAGGCCATATAAAGATCGTTTTTGCTGGCTAATTCTGGTAATTTACCTTGAATATAGAGCAAATTATCCCTTAAAGCTCGTCGGATAGTTTCTGTGTCTAATCCCGTTCTGTCGTCTTCGATGATAATCGGACAAACAAAAGTTGCGTCTGGAGATGGATTCATAGGATCATTTTTACCTAAGATTGGCTGCCCCTAGTCTAAGATAATCTGTCTTTAGATTTTATCAAGAAAAGCTTAAATATTGACTAAGATTAAGATATAGTAATGATTGAGTTAAGGTGGTTATATTTCTCTTACCAGTGGCAAGTGAGGAGAGAATATCTTCGTAGTTAACAGCTTACCCTGGTTTAGGTTAGATCATAATTGATGCGGTCATCGATCCTATAGCCAATTTTTGCAGGGATGTTTTGGTCTCAGGCCACCAGTAATTCTAAACCACATTCCGCTAACTGCTTTAGCTCAATAATAATGAAAAAACCCGGTGAAACCGGGTTGCACTAGCTTGGAGTGTGTATAATCAACCGATAAAGCAGTTGAAAACTTGAATAAATCTAAATAGAAAAAAGTTAAGCAATTGTAAGAAAATCAGATTTAATGAACTACCCCGCAGGTTAAGGGACAAGAAGCATAAACAGCTTGATGAGAGGTTTTTACTTCACCGTGTAACCAGTGCAACCAGCTAACTTCATGGGGATGAACACCTTTTGCTGTTAATAAAGCGGCACTAATTAGGATAGCCAAAATATTGATACCAATAATCATTCCCGCCACTAAAAGCACGGAACTAATCGGTAAAACTGACTGTAAGATAATCGCAGACAATGCTCCCACTGTCATCATTAAAACTACTAAAGGAAATCCCACTACTAATAAACAGACAGTGAGGACGAAACTCCAAAGAAGAAAGCTTTTTAGCATTGTTAAAGAAATGTAGCCCCAGTTATTTCTTGCGGTTAATTGCATCTTCCTGACCTCTTACAAACTTGGTGGTCTAACTTTTCTGCACGTTGGCTCAAAGTTGATGAAAACCAGTATAGGGAAAACACCGAAGAAGATGAGCCATTCGCAATATAAATTTACAATCATGGCTGATTATCTATGTTATGTGTATCGAACTATTACAATAACTGGCGACAGGTATCGAAAACTTTACAATCAGTTTCTCTTGATCCCCACTACAATTTCCCCTGAAATCCTTGATCCCCGTTGATAATCCCTTATTATGTCCCTGCCGTCAGATTTTTCCTTGTCTTGTTGTAACAAATATTTACAAGTACCTCTAGAATTCTCAGGAAAGGTGAGGGGAAGTTGGGAGTGGGAATTATGAATTATGAATTGGGAAAAGGGAACAGGAGTTTCCCAATGTTATGACACATTCTCTTTTTTATCCCACATTCCGCACCCTAAAGTGTCACATTGAAAATTTTATCCAAATCGTCAAAACGATTGCTGGCTCTGAATTACAGGCTAATTTGTTTGTCTAGCAGATGCACAATTAGCCATAAAAATCTGATAGCTTTGATACCAAATTATTGAGATAAACTCTCATTAAGCTGGCGATCGCTGACTAGAGTGTGACACTTCATAATTCTTAGTAATCGCTAAAAGTTTTACTATACAAGGGCTAGAGCAACTTTTGATTTCAACGACTAGGGTGCGGAATGTGGGTTTTATCGTTCTTCGTTACTTGTTATGGTTCGATAAGGTGGCATAAATCTACTAAATCTTTGTCTGGCAAGAGATTTAATTGATTAGTTCGCTCTAGATCGAAAACAATTGACAAAAATCAGCAAATGTCTTTCTCTATAAGGGTTTTATCTCTTATAATCCTGTCCATTGCATAAGACAAACCGAAAAACCTTTCTAGATAAGGTGATTTCCTCTAAAGAAATTACCAGAGTGTCAATTATGCTGTCAGAGCTTGGCATTGTTAAACTCTGCCGAAGGTAAATTTGTTCTCGGAATCACCTAATGCCTTGGGCTATTTTTGCCAGAGAAAAAACTATACTATAGCGGTGTGCAGTCGTATGAGGTACAGTGTGACGAGCTATAAACCATGCTAGGCAAAGCTTGGTTTGTATCTCACTCAAGCGCTTACCGCTATAATAATGGCATCCTATAATCGAAGATTAATCTTCAGGTTATAGGCTAAAATCCGAAAGAATAACCAATTTTTAGCTTTATTTGACTTTGATCATTGCCATTAGTGGCAACATCTCCCTCAATGCCCCAATCGATCACACCTTGACGGTTAATTTGCTGACGAATTCCGATACCAGTGCGAATTAAAGCCCCACCATTACTATTATCGCTAGTAATTACGCCCAATTCTGCTAAAAAAGTGCGATCAAAACGTTTCGGATAACCAATCGGTCGCGAATAACCGAGAATTGCAGCGGGTAAAAAAGATCGATCACTGTTATCGGGGTCAGTTTTGATGTTTAAATCGAGATTAAGATGCAAGCGATTGAATTGACCAATAGTTTTACTCGCAATTCCCCGCAGACGAAAATCTAATCCCCTAGCATTATTTCCCGTCGGTAATCCTAAATCGGTACGAATGGCAAAAGCGGGAACATTATCGTATTCTCGATTGAAATTATAGAAAAAACCTACGGATAAATTCCCCACATCAAAATCCGTGTCATCACTATTAACTCGTCCTCCCACTTGTGGATCAATACCGATAATAATGTGACCATTGCGAATAATACCGTTGAGGTATTCAATATCAAATTCACCACCGACATTGCTGTTTTCAGGAAAGACTAACCCAGTACCAAATTCTATAGATTGTTCTCCAAAACCGAGACTTTCAGCATCATCAAAAGAAAGGGGACGACCAGAATCCAGATTATTATGATCGTTGGCAAAAACTGGATTAGTAAAACCAGCGACCAAACCCACGGCAATTAATAAAAATCTTCTCATTTTTTCAGTTCCTCTTGAGCATTGCTATCCTCAGGTTTTTTCTCGTTATTAGGAGGGTTTTCTGGAGAGTAATTTTCGTGGTTATGGTGTTGGTGATCTCCCCCCTCATGTCCCTGAGAATTATCAGGTTTTTTCTCAGAATTATCAGGATTTTCGTGATTATGACCTTCGTGAGAAATATCTGTTGGCATTAATCCCATCCCTGGAATTCCTGACTCAAAACGATGATCATGTAGTCCTTCACCACCATAATTTTTTCCTGCTGCCATTCCTTGATGATTAGCAGCCATTACTAACCAAATAGCGCGGGTAATTTGTTCGTCTTTTTGTTGGGGAGTTAGCCAATCTGATGCCAGAATATCATTAACCATATCGTGCAACATATGCAGGTTATCAAAGGTGTTAGATATTGCGGGAAAACGTCGGGCAAACTTGGGACTAAGTTCGGCAAACATGGGCATAAAAGCTCGATCAGTGCGATACAATTCCTGACTATGGTATTGTTTTCCCACCTGTTTATAAGCTTGTTTTTGTTCTTCCAGCGTCTTCTCATAGAGCAAGTCATACATTGTTCCTTGTAACCAATGGTAGCCCCAAAATAAGCCATTAACTTTCGGATATTTCTGGCGAAAGGCTTTAGAATAAGGCTGGGAATCCAGATAACCCATATTCATCGGTAATCCCGTAATCGCATAGGGAACTTTTGTCAAGTAAAATTGATATAATTTTTCAATTTCCGCCTCTTTTTCCTTGTTGGTTAATTTGCTGCTGGCTAAAACATCAACGGTTTGAGCATGGAAAATATGCGCCCACTCGAAAACCTGTTCTAAAACACCGTATTTTCTGCCAAAAGTTGGGGAAATATTACCCTCGTCGGGCATAAATTTAGGCGGATTTTTTAAAACCCAATTAATTTTTTGGTATGTCTTAGTTTCTAAATCTTTCGCTTTTCCCGTTACGATATCTTCGTAAGCAAAGGCATGACCGACAGCGATCGCATTTAAGTCTAAAGCTAAATCTCTGACATTATAAATTGCATTATTATAAACCCCTCTTTGGGGATAAATATGATTACGTTGCTTGTTATACATCCAAGCTGGTATATTGTCAGGAATTGCTTGTAAAGTCTGAGTTTGAGGTGAATCAAAATGTAAATGTTGAGCAATGACAGGAGTAGAAATCATTGCTACAGTTACCAATAAAATTAACTTTTTCATGATAGTTAAACCTTGAGATTAGGGCAAATAAATTGATCGTCTTTTACTGGTGTATCCGTCCATCCTTGCAGGGTTTCGGTTAATTGTTGACGCAATAAAAGCAATTGTTCCACTTGTTTATCGATCTCAGCAATATGTTTAATTAATTTTTCCTGAATATCTCCACAGGGTAATTCTCCATGGTCATGAATTACTAAACATTCGCGGATCTCTTGCAGACTCAAACCCAAAGATTGTAATCTCTTGACAAATAGCAAGCGATGGACAGTATCGGGAGTAAATAGGCGAAATTGTCCCTCTGTCCTCTCAGGGGACTGAATTAGTCCTAATTCTTCGTAATAACGAATTGTTTTAATCGAAACACCACTTTCTAGGGAAAGTTGACCGATTTTGAGCATTATTTTTGCTCCTTAATCCTATCGTTCCCCCATGATAAAATCTCCCCTTGACTGGAGAATCAAGGGGTGAAAGAAATATTTTTTTTAACTGACTTTACACTCAACCCCAAAACCGACCAGGATAACTTTTTCTAAGGGTTCTTCCTCCTGGGGACGTTGATAGTTAATAATTTTGCGAATTCGCAGGTTTGGATTAATTAAAGTAATTGAATCCACGGAAACACTGCGAGTGTAATTGGTAGTCATTAATAACTCTCTGGTGGTGGAATCAAAGCGAAAAGCGGAGATAATTGGTCTTGCTTCTTCGTAGGCGCGATCACGAAGATAATCCCCTTCTAAATAACCGTTATTTTCTGCTTTAACCACAAATAAAAGATTAAGATTTTGTCGCACTTCTTCTCCTTTTTCCGAGATCGTATAGAAACCTAAATTAAAACCAGGGATAGTTTCTAAATCGGCAAGAGTGGGATAGTTATTATCTGTCAGAACTTTCTCTTTAATCTCCCTAGTGAGGGGTTGAATGAGGAATTCAGTACGGGAACGTTCCACTTCTTGAGCAGCTAGATAGTGATAGGTTCTTTCAGTTTGCCAACTACCGACACAATAGGCAAAAAATTGCTGAAAAACTTCGGTATTCATAGACTTAATTCTCCTCTTGTTAGTATTTTAATTTTGAGTTATTTTATCAGTAACTTGTTCCCTATTTTCAAAACCATAACAATCTCGAACCAGATAAAGTGGCCTACCCTTTACTTCTTCATAAACCCTGCCAATATATTCGCCAATAATACCAAGAGTCAGTAATTGAATTCCTCCTAAAAATAGGACAGCAACCATCAGAGAAGCGTATCCAGGTACATCGATTCCGAAGATAATAGTTCTGAGCATCAAAAAACTAGCATAAACAAGACTAACAAGTGCAATGATAAATCCTACATAAGTCCAGACTTTCAGAGGTAAAAAACTAAAAGAAGTAATACCATCGATTTTAATTTGTGGGTAAAGTTGATGATATTCCACAAGATTTTTGAGAGTATTATCATGACTATCATCATTGATGCAAATAATCTCATAACTGGTATGTTGCTGAAAAAGAGCGTCGATATTTTCTTCTTCATTATACAGGAGGACAACAGATATTTTCACTGGTATTTGATTTGATAGCATATTAATTGACAAAAAATTAGAGAAATTTCCTAACAAATATCAGCAGTTAAAACTTGTTCGTACTTACCTGCTGCTTGCTGCCATGTATAATTATCTTCAATTAACTTGCGAGCATTTCTAGATAATTTTTCTCGCAACTCTGCTGATTCAAAAAGACTACTAATCGCCGTACAATATTCCTCAATACTATTAGCTCTTAAAGCTGCTAAAGGAACATTATTTCCCTCCACTGTTAACCCTTCTAAACCTCGATCACTGGCCACCACTGGCACCCCTGCAGCCATAGATTCTAGGGTTTTATTTTTAATTCCAAAACCCGAACGCATTGCCACAACACAAACAGTAGCATGATGAAGATACTCAGCCATAGATGGAACTCGACCGGTGACAGTAATTTTAGAATTTTTTGTTAATTCTATCACGGATGGAGCAGGATTAGAGCCAACAATTATCAGAGTAACATCAGGATATTTTTGTTGTAAAATAGGGAAAACTTCTAAGCTAAAGAAGCACACTGCGTCTATATTAGAACTGTAATCTAGGCCTCCCGTCATAATGATTTGATAACCACTGGGATCTGTTTCTCGATAAGGGAACATTTCCAAGTCAACGCCGTTGGGAATTACAATAACAGGGCGATTAATATTCAACTCTTCCATCTGTTCCTTGTCTTCGGAAGTGGTGACAACTATAGTGTTAAATTTCTTACAAAATCTTCGTTCGTAACGTTCGAGAAGTGGTAGATATAATCTATCTCGAATAGGATTAGGACTGACTCCTATCTCTAATTGATTTTTGCAGGTTCTATGGGCTAAACTATGTATATTTACTATAGTTTTAAGCTTTGTTTGCCAATGGGGTCGGACAAAGATCTCATTGACACTATGCTCACAAGTAATAACATCAAATTTTTGACTAGCAATGGCACGATCAAGCCAAAATTGAATATCAGCACTATATACTTGTCGAACGTTGGGAGGAGTACCCTGCATGATAAAATCATAAAAACGATTTATTTTGCCTAAAATACTAGGGTTGGGAGCATTGGAATAGGGAAATATCTTTACCTCCTTAACCAATCTCTCCAAGGCTTCAATTTCAGTGCTACTAATATCCGAATTTGGTCGAGTCATGATCGTGATTTCATGATTCTTACTCAGGTGTTTTAAAAGATTAAAGGTTCTAACTTGAGTTCCCCCTCTGGTTGGTGGATAGGGAAAAGTAGAACTAATCATTAAGATATTCATAGCTATTTCTCTAAACGATTTTCCACCATCATGCGGACAATATCGATCATTTTGTATCGTGCTTGCCAACTTAATTTTTCCTTAGCTTTGCGGGGATTGCCGCGACTAATGGCTAAATCTGTTGGTCTTAATAAACTTTGATCGGAAATTACATGATCTGGCCAATTTAAGCCAACAGTAGCAAAAGCTGTGGCGACAAAATCCTCTAGTTTTGAACTTTCTCCCGTGGCGATGACATAATCATCTGGTTGCTCCTGTTGCAGCATTAAATACATCGCTTCAACGTACTCCGGCGCCCAACCCCAATCCCTTTCAATACTCATATTCCCTAAGTGTAAAGTCTCGGTGCTTCCCTGGGCAATTCTAGCCACGGCAGCGATAATTTTTTGGGTAACAAAGCGTTCGGGACGTAGGGGAGATTCATGATTGAAAAGTATGCCTGAACAGGCAAAAATTCCGTAAGCTTCTCGATAATTAGCCACTTCCCAAAAAGCCGCCGATTTGGCAACAGCGTAGGGACTGCGAGGACGAAAAGGGGTATTTTCATCGGCAGAATTATCGCCGATATCCCCGAAACATTCACTCGATCCCGCATTATATAATTTAATTTTTGCTCCGGTAAATCGAATTGCTTCTAAGAGATTTAAGGTTCCCGTGGCAATACTTTCTAAGGTTTCCACTGGCTGCTCGAAGGATAAACCCACAGAACTTTGTCCGGCCAAATTATAGATCTCATCCGGCTGAATTTTAATTAAGACCTGTAGGACACTGCGAAAGTCATTTAGTGCCATTGATTCTAGTTTTACCTGTTCCTTGATTCCCAAACGTTTCAGGTTACTAAAAGATAACATTTGGGCATCCCGGGAGGTGCCACAAACTGTATAGCCAGCTTTTAACAGTAATTGGGCTAGGTAGGCTCCGTCCTGCCCCGATATCCCACAAATTAACGCTTTTTTACCCATTTATTTACAATAATTTACTTTTGAGGGGTTAACATCGCCTTGGCGGCTTCGCTTAAATAACCGATTTGTCCATAGGCATAGAGAAGATTATCAAAGCTTTTAGCAGGATCATTGATAAATTTGACAGATTTAACCAATCCTCTCACTAAACGCTCACCTCCTCGCCCAAATTGAGCCAATCCCGTCTTTCCTGCCACTTCTTCCTGGTAGTGTTCGCTGATGCCTTGCCACCAACTGCGACGCATAAACCATTGACGACTGATTCTTTCCGGGGCAACATTGTGTTCCACCAATGCTGCGGGAAAATAGCCCACTTGCCATCCCTGGGCGAGTGCCAGTTCTGTAGTGTACAATTCCTCGTTAGATAGAAGTTTTTTGCCGATTCTTCCCAAATTAGGGTCAAAACCGCCAATATTCTCCAAGAAATCTCGCCGGATTGAGTAATTAACCCCGCGCGGAGTTAAATTAGCTTGGCTAATGTATATCACATTGTCACCCAAATCAAAAGCCCCTAAACCCCCTGCTAACTGATCGGATAACCAATTGGGTTGACTGTAGCCTTGCGGCCAAATAAGAGTGACTTTTCCCCCCGCTACTGCCAGTTTTTGGTTATTTTCGTAGGCATTTAACAGAATTTGCAGCCATTGAGGACTTGCGATCGCATCATCATCCAAATAGGCTAAAATCGGCGCTCTAGTTTCCTTCGCTCCGCGATTTCTGGCGGTAGATAGCCCTAAAATAGGTTCGTAAACGTATTTTAGCCGCCCATCTCCCAGACGCGACTCAACCACCTGACAGGTTTTATCGGTAGATGCGTTATCAACCACTAAAATCTCGCAATCTGGGCAAGTTTGCGCCAAAAGACTATTGATCGCTGCTGCTAGGTAGTGATCGCGGTTGTGGGTACAGATAATCCCTGCTATTTTAGGAACCATGGCTATCAAGGTTACTCATTCAATACCCTAAAACTTAACATTCCTTTGCAAAAATGTAAAAATACTTGAGGGGACTCCGAGACAGAAGATTGCTTTTTACCTATAGAGTTTCTCGTAAAGATGAAGTATAACCTAATTTGGTATTGATGACCAACTCCCCAAGAGGAAAACTGCCTATTTCACCATGAAGATAACTGCTATAACACTCTCCACTGATAACTGATTACTGATAACTGAAATATTATGCCGAAAGTAACTATTTGTATTCCCACCTATAACCGCGCCGATTATCTCAGCTATTCGATTAATAGTGTCTTGCAGCAGACTTATGAAGATTTTGAGTTAATTGTTTGTGATGATGGTTCTTCCGATCGTACTCCTGAAATCGTGGCAGCATTTCAGGATTCGAGAATAATTTATCTGCGTCATCCCCAAAATATGGGCAGAAGTTTAAATATGCGATCGGGTTTTACGGCTGCTGGGGGAGAATATTTTATTAAATTCGATGATGATGATGGACTAACTCCCGAATTTTTAGCGAAAACTGTCTCTATTTTAGATCAAGAAAAAAACGTTGATTTTGTCTGTACCGATCACTGGATTATTGATAAATTTGGACAAAAAGTTACAGATGCTACCCAAGAAAATTCAGCGAAATGGGGCAAAGACAGATTACAACAAGGGATTATTCCAGATTTAGAAAGACAAACTTTTTCCTATCAAAGTTTACAAGTGGGTTCGACTCTTTTTCGTTATCAATCTTTAGCCGATGTGGATTATATGCGCCCTCAAGCGGATGGTTGTGAAGATTTTGATTTATTAGTACGTCTAGCTTTAGCGGGAAAACAAGCTTATTTTCTGCCAGAATTATTAATGGAATATCGTTTCCATGGCGGTCAAACTAGCTTAAAACAAGCGGTTCACTTTTTGCAAGCAAAACTGTTTTGTACAGAAAGTTATCACTTCAGTGATGTAAAACTAGAAGACGAAAGACTGAAAAAGGCGGCTTTTTTACAGGAATCTTTGGGAATAAAATTAATTGAAAAGGGAGAAACCCAAGCTGGCCGAGTTTTAATAGAAAAAGCCTCGAAATTATTAGGAAAATCCCGACGTGCTAGACTGGGTTTACTGCTTGCCTATTTACCCCTGAACTTGAGACAATTATCCTTTCAAGTTTTCCGTCAACTACGCCCGAAAGATTACACCGAACAGGTAAGAGCCGTGTAAACTATAACTTATAAGTAGGTAGGTGTTAAAAATTGTCGGACACCCCTATCCATTATTCGGATTTTTCTTAACAAAAAGAGCCTTTCCAAGCTCTCTTGGATTTGGTGAGTAAAGTTGAAAGGAACCACAGAGACACAGCTGTTTGTAATTTAAATTGCTTGTTGAGATCAGGCGGTCGGCGGTCGGCAGGAGGAAAAATCGAATAGGCGATTTAGATTCAAAACAGCTTATTCTTGCACTAACATCAGATTTTAACAGATCAAAAGCCTTATTTTAAAAGGTTTTTATCATTATTCAGCAAGCCTAAATCAGTCCCCCCATAGAACCCTTTTGAGCCATCTTGCATACTTTTTTCTTTTTGTCAAATTTTATGTTAAGAAAGATGTGACCAATGGATAGGAGGGTAGGGGGAATCAGAGGCAAAATCTATTTTCAATTTAATTATAACCAGCTACTTAATACAGCCTTTCTCGCTGGGCTAGGATTCTTTCATCGCTTGTTTTTTCTCCGTCTTGAGGTCGCGACTGCTGGCGGCGGCAATTTCCGCATCCATCAGGGTGCGTCCAGTGGCCGCTAGATAGACATCATCGAGACTAGGACGGGATTGGGCGATGCTAAACACGGGTAATCCCGATTCGGCTAGGGTTTGTTCAATTTTGCTTAAAGGATTGCTATTGGCCGTGACGATAAGATTCAGGGAGTTTCCCTGGGCGGTATTAACGATCACTTCCTCGACAAAAGGCAGACGGGATAATAACTCTTTCGCTTTCAATGCTTCTTCCTCTGGGGAAAATTCCTGCACTTTTAGGGTGATGCGATCGCCGCCCAGTTGCTCTTTCAGTTGTGAGGGGGTACCACGAGCGATGACGATACCATGGTCGATAATTGCCAAGTTATCAGCCAAGGCGTCGATTTCTTCGAGATAATGGCTAGTAATTAATACACTGGTTCCGGCTGCGCGCAATTGTCGCAGAAAATCCCAGACAATCAAACGACTTTCGATATCGAGTCCCACAGTCGGTTCATCCAGCACCAAAACTTCCGGCTGATGCAGTAATCCCGCTGCTAAATCCAGCCGTTTTTTGATACCCCCGGAATAGGTCGCCGTTTTTTTGTCGGCGTATTCCTCTAATCCTAAAAGATTTATTAATTCTTTAATACGATCTCTTGACTTTTGAGCGGGAATGTGATAAAGGGCTGCTTGTAATTGCAAAAGTTCCCGGCCGGTGAGCATTTTATCGAGGGCGACTTCCTGGGCAACATAACCCAGGCGTTTACGGGCGGATTTGGGGTTACTCAGGGCATCGACCCCCCCCACCTCGATTGTGCCGCCATCGGGTTTAGCAAGGGTACAAAGACAGCGAATCGTGGTGGTTTTCCCCGCACCATTGGGACCGAGTAAACCGAAGATTTCTGCCGCTGCCACGGCAAAGGATATATCTTTAACCGCTGCTGTCTGACCGTAGGATTTTTTTAACTTTTTGATCGCCACCGCAAGGGTCATAAGCTTATTTTCGCCCACTTGAGCGAGACAATTTTTTTGTTAACTTTACTTGGTTTATTTTAACCCACTGGAGAGTGGGTAGTTCTCAGCATAGCAGGTAAAAGTCAAGAAAAAGGGACGTGGTCTGACCTAAAAGGACTGAGAGGGGGACAAGGGAGCTAGAAGGTAGATAGGGCAAGCGATATAGCTCTTTGTCCTTTGATGTAATCCTTCAACCGATAGCGGCTAATTTGCATTAGCTCTTCTATATTTTTTTGGAACATTTGATGTAGCTGTAGCCAATGATAGAGATGTTGACCCACACAAAAACTGCTGTGTCTGCGTTGACCTTTATATCTTTTTTCAGGCTGACAGGGGGACAAGCCAGCTAGAAAACTTGCCAACAAAGGCTTCTGGCTTCTCTCGCTAGAAATAGATATAGCGATTCTGGGCAAAAAGCTAACGAAAGAATTAGGGATAGGTATGGATTTCAGTCTTCTTGTCCCCCTGTCAGTTATGTCCCTTGTTGCTACTACTCGGAAATTAGGAATCAGCTTTTTTTGAGTATGTTCGTGACCGCATTTCTCAACTTGGTAATCTTCCCTCTTTGGCAACTATTATTCGTGAGCAGTCTTCTCTCAATCACTTTGCTTGTTCATGAATACCAGAATAACTCCTGACCCCGATATATTGAGGGGATACTTTTTTTCTTAATATGAGATACAGAAAAGTAGTCCTGTGACTTGGGATTAGCTTTGCTCAAGACTTTTAAATTAACTAAAATTATCGCACACAACCCTTTTCTAAAACCTATCCCTTATAGAGATATTGCTTAACAATTTGGTCAGTCAGGACTCCAACCCTTATCCTAACTTGATTTCAGTTTTTTCTTTGTCATTAAGGGTGTCAACAAGGAATATTACAGATTGTTAACCGAGTCTTGAAAGCCCTGTGCTACAAAGGTTTGAAATGTTAAGAAAGATGTGACTAATGGACAGGTCTAAAACCTCGCTTCTGGTTGGCGAAAAGTTTTTGGAGCGGAGTATAAATCCCCGTTACAAAAACGGACTCCTGCCCTCCGCTTGCTGCCTTCGTTAATTATTAACATAGACCAGGCGATGGAGGGGGAAAGAGGTTGAGCGCCTAGGGACAAATCCGAAACCTAGCTGCTAACAACCGAAAAAGTTGAGTTAGTATGAGGGGAGATTACCCTCTGAGGAGTTGCACTAATTATATGGACATCAAATTAATCTTGTTGGCATTAACGGCTGTATTCACCGTGTCTTGTCTCTTTTTCGGCACCCGCAACGGTTTTTATGATAGCGATAACTACGATGGCAACGGTTCCGCTCACTAACCAGTCATCATAATCAGGGTTGCCATGGTTCAACGCTCTACTGCTGTCTGGGGGTCAAAATCCCTTTTATCCTGTTTACCTTTTGGTGTCGGTCACACATCGGAAGGGGTTTGTCTCCTACTGAAAATCGGTCCCTATCGCCTACTTTTAGATTGCGGTTTGGCCGATATGCAACCCCTCACCCAAAACAAAAAACCCCCCGTAGATCTGGTGTTCTGTAGTCATGCCCACAGCGATCACATCCGTGGGTTAATGGCTCTCCATCAGACCTATCCCCAATTGCCAGTTTATGCCAGTGAGGTGACAGTGCAACTGCTGCCCCTACAATGGCCCGATTCTGCCGAGGAAATCGGCAGTTTCTGTCAGGGTTGGCCATGGCGATCGCCGATCGCTCTCTTTGATGATCTCACCGTCGAGATTTTTCCAGCTGGCCACCTCCCTGGGGCTGCCGTAGTCCTATTCACCTACAAAACCCCCAAACGCACCTATAAAGTCCTCTATACCGGCGATTTTTCCCTATCTAATTTTCAACTGGTGGAAGGATTATCGATCGATCTGCTGCGGGGAGTATCCCCCGATGTGCTGATTATTGAAGGCAGTTATGGCACAGAACGCCATCCCCACCGACGACAGCAGGAAAAACAGTTGATGAATCGCATCTATCATGCGATCGCTGAGGGGCAAAATGTTTTACTACCCGTCCCCGCTTTGGGATTGGGTCAAGAAATTTTAAAATTACTGCGATCGCACCACCAATTCACGGGTCGCGACATTGATATCTGGGTTGGGGGCAAGATTGCTAAAGCTTGCGATGCCTACCTAGAAATCTTACCACAATTTCCCGCATCTGTCCAGAATTTTGCCAAACATCAGCCCTTATTTTGGGATGAGCGCATCTGTCCCCGGTTGCGAAGATTGCCAGAAAAACCGACACCTCTAGGGGGAACCACTCCGATAATTTTACTAATCGATCGCCTAGAGGAGGTAAGTAAATATCTGCAAGGGGATAAACCTTGGTTAATCTTAGTTCCCCAACACCTGCACGATATCAACCTAGAGAATCCCCGATTAAAAGCGGCACAGCGTTCGCGATTAATTAGCCAAGAAACCTATCTACTCGCGGAACATAGCGATAGTCGCAACACCACCCAACTGATCCATAACCTGCGACCTCAGCATATCATGTTCGTCCATGGCTCGCCCCTCTATCTAGCGGATTTGACCAGTTTGGAAGAATTACAAAGCCGTTATCAACTCCATTCTCCGGCCGTGGGAACTCTGGTGGAATTGCCCATTGGCGATCGCTTTGTGCAACCGACACCCCCGGCCCCCAGTCACTATGAGGGAGAATTAAATGAATCGGATTCGATCGTCACTATCACCTTACCAGAGCCGATCACCCAGGATCCTCGTTGGAGTAATTTCGCCGATACGGGACTGGTGGAAGCGCGCTGGCAAGGGGAAGAATTATTATTGCGGGGAGTCTCCCAACGGGAATTATTAAGCGAGAGTGCCAATCGCATCGCCAAAGCTTTAGAGGAGATGGATTGCTGTCGTGTCTGTGTCCACCACAAAAGTCAGCGGTGTTGGAATCCCGCTTCTCCTCTCTACGGTTTTAAAGTGGTTGCTGAAGGCTATTGTCCCGTTTTTGAGGCCAATATATAAGACTAATTCAAGTCTGAATTGCATCACTATAGCTAGTATGTTTATACGGGGGAAGTCCAGAATTACGAACTTCGTTACCGACAAAAGGATATATCTTGATTACTTTTGCAAGAGATCTATTTAGTCTAAAATAGAGTTGGGGAGTTTGTAAATCAGTGACATAGTTTTAACTATTTTTATTTGAGAAAATATAAGTGTTTCTTAATGCTAAAATGGTTGATAGTAAAAATGGCAAAATTGGGCATAACTGCAACAATCAATAGCCATTTCGGGACGGTATTGACTATCTTTATTTAACTAACTGAGAATCTTGTTTGCAGCTTGGATTGTCGTAAGTATGTAACCAAATAAATTAAGGTTTATAGAAATAAGTAAACATAGCACCATCGGATAGTTGATAACCCTTGTCGAGCAAAAATTTACGACAGTCATTAAAATCGGGATTTCCTTGAGGATTTCTGGCTTCTGATTTAATCATTCTAGAATCATTTTTGCCAGGTAAATACCCTGACTCTACATGATAGGCTCGATAAATTGAATTAACAACTACGTTACAATAATTTTCATAGAATACTTTCCTTTGCTCATTAGATAAATCATGTTTATACAATTTCGTTAATTCAATAGAGCGATGACGAGAGAAGCGAGGAAGCCAAAATTTATTAGGTTGAAATTTACCAAACAATTTAAGTTCATCCGATGTAAAACTGGTAATTTTTTTTAATGCTCTATCTTCAGAAATCTTTGAAATAAAAGAATATTCTAAGAATTTTAATATTTCAGCTTTCGATGGTTTTTCCCAGCCACCATTCTTTACATATGCAATCTTTTCCGCTGACTGAGCTATTTGTAACTTGTCATCTCTCTTGAAATCAACACGGTATTTGTCCTGAAGTTTCTTAAATTCATCATAAAAAACAATGATAATGCTTCGATCATCAATTGAAGAACTAGGAGCAATATCTAGCATCTTTCTGCGATCACTGGGACTAAGATTAAGAGAGTATTGATTTTCTATTCTCAACAATTCAATTTGATCCACCATATTTTGCTCATAGTTTACTTCAAATCCTGGAGTTTTCATCTTATAACTAGCTACTATGCCTTCACTGCCTGTAATCTGAAAGGCAATTATAGGTAAAAATATTAATGATGCTAACCAAAACATCAGACGAAACCTGAGGATGTTTGCAATACGACTTGACAAGGGTAAAAATTTTGTACGTCGATATATTGATGCACACCAAGAAAAAGTCCATAAAAGTGACGGGGATAAGATTAGATATAGAAAACTCAGCAGAAGAGCTTGGGAGGTTGAATCCAATATATATCCCTCCCTGGCGGCTTTTATAATAAGTGGTTCAGCAACCCATTCCGGTAGTAAGTAAAAAGGAAGCCAGATCGGTGTGGCTAAAAATGCCATCGCCATGAAATAGAGGTTAATCTTGAAGAGACCTACCAGACACCCACCAGCTGCCTCTAAGTCTATGAAGAAAACGTATGTAGTTTTTTTAGGCATGAATCATCCTTCTAATTAAGTTTAAGGAAAGGATCAAGAGAATGTAATATTAAATAAAACACATAGTTAACCGTAATTTTAATTTAATATGTTTTGAGGTTTAACTTGATCAGCAAAAGGTTTACAACTTCCAGCAATAAATTGAACAGTTGAAAAGTCTGGTAGGGAACTTTGTTGTTTCGTAAGGTAATTTATAAGTAACTTAAGAAAATCTTGCGCTTTTTTTAGTTGATCATTTGCACTATTTGGATTACCCAATGAGAGAGCTTCAATTGCAAACAAGCAATCATCAAGGGGATTGATGTTGCCCTTACTTAACTTCACAACACTTCTACCTTCCTTATCTTGTAGTATTAAAGACCCTTCGGTTAACTGCGATGGATAAAATGCAAAAATGCCAGCAGTATCATCAACTAATAAGTCTTTATCCCCTAAAAATAGTGAGTATGCTTTTTGAGAATTAAGTAGTAATGTAAACTGACAATTTAACTGATTTTCTGGACATACCAAAATACAACGGGCAGATGGTGTATCTTGGCAATCAGTACGTTTAGGAAAAGGCGTATTTCCCTCAACTAAGATAGCATAAATGTCAGGTTTAGCAGTCTTGCTTCCTAAAAAACTGTCATCCCACAAACAATTTTTTGCGGCATCATAACTTCCTAGTTCGCCTCCTTCACTAACAGTGCCTGGACACTTGGGACTGAGTAAAAATTCGACTTGAAATTGAACCAGTATATTACCTTTCTCATATAAAAGAGAATTCAATGTGCTTGAAGCTTGAGCAACGATCATTGTTTTAGGTGAATAGTCAAAAGTACCAAACTCTTTTGAAAGACTAGCAAAACTAGGCAAAATACTAAGACTTACAAGACCGGTAGCGTAGGCAAGGGAGTGAAATAATTGTTTAAACATAATAAATTCAGTTTATTTGTATTAAAAAACAAAAAATCGTCCGTTCAATTGCTCAAAAAGTGAAGAAGAAATTTCACGGAGAAAGTTTAAAAACTAAACCACACCCTTTCCCCTCTGATTCTGGGCAAGTTGAGTTACTCCCCCCATTAACAGTTGTGCCATAAATATTTCCTTTACTATCTTTAGTTAAATATCCTTTTGGAAAACTACCATTCTTGCCATTGAAATTTACTAAAGTTGTTAAATTTCCATCAGAAGTTGCTTTAAATAAAGTGCCACAACCAGAGGAGCATTTACTGGAATTACCTCCGAACAAAGTTACCCCATAAAAAATCCCTTTATTTCCTTCAATTAATGCGGTTTCTGGATAGCGACCATTTTGACCGTCAAAGTGAACTAAGGTTGTTAAATTCCCATTAGGAGTTATTTTGAAAATTGTGCCATAGCCATAATTTCCCCCCTCTCTGGTTGTTCCATACAGATTGCCATCAGAGCCTTCTACCAAGCTTCCTGTTGGCATACGACCACCTTTCAATTTTTTATCATTAAAATCCCAAATGGTTGAAAAACTACCATCTAAAGAAATTTTAAAGATAGTACCTTGGTTATGGTTATATTTGCCACCTCCTGCCGTTGTGCCGTAAAGAAAGCCATCTTTTGCCTGTATTAAAGGGGATGAGGGATGACTACCATTAAGTTTTCCATGCCCTGAAAACTTGTATAAAACCGTAAAATCTCCCTTGTAATTCACTCGATAAATTGTTCCATGATCTAGTGATGTTACACCATAAAAATTTCCGTCGTTGGCCAGTAGAAGACCCGGCCCAGGTAATTGACCATGCCGATTATCAAAAACATGAAGTAAAGAGAATTGCCCGTTAGGGGTCATTTTATAAACTGTCCCGCTACCAATCTTGCCGTCAGGACGTTTGCCCCGATAACGAGTCGTTCCGTACAAGTTTCCATCCTTTCCCCAGATTAAACCAGAGATAGGCTCAGTACCTGTGTCACGGCTAAAATGAAAAAGCGTTTGAATGACACCCTGGGGAGTCAGTTTAAACACAGTTCCAAAACGTTTAGGCCCATAGGTTGTAGTGCCATAGAGATTACCCTTAGAGTCTGTAATTACGCTGGAAGCAGGAAAACTGCCATTTTTACCATCAAATTGACCTAGGATCTGATAGGTTTCTGCTTGTGCTATTTTTGGAAAATTACCTAGAATTGCAATCGATAAGAATAGAATTTTTAAAGTAAAAAAGTTGATTGTTTTGTGGATAGATAACATAAGATTAACTTGATTAGAATTGACAGATTTTGTGAGAAAAGACAAAAATTGCTTACAAACTTAATAAGCTTTTCAATATGGAGCAGGATTGTAGTAATAATTACAAAACTCTTTGTCACCACGACAATCAATGGCCATTTCAGGATGATATTTATTGCCATCATTACCTAAGCTTGGGTATCCCCTAAAGCAACCACCCAACTCGGAATCTTTTTTACAGCTTGGATTGTCATAGGTATGTAACCAAAATTTATCTTCGTTACCGTCTCGATTATTCACTGAAAACTTTTGTCCAGTCGTTTTGATTGTTAAGTTTTTACGAGCTTGGTATTTTTCGCAAGTCCAATAATAGTTTAAGTCTTCGCTATATTTAGCAAGTTGTGTTTTGATAGTACAGTTTATACCAATTGCTGTTTTCGGTGGCTTAATTACTACATTAGCACCGAACTCAAGCTGTTGATTACCAAGCCAAGATGGACAATTTTCTAATGAAACTTTTTGACTTTGACAAGTCACGGAAGATTCCATAATCCATGCTGCCTGACGATCATTTTTTAAACAAATTATTGTATGTGCAGAGCCATAGCTGGTCGTATTTCCTCCTCCCCAAATAATTTCAATCTGTTTAGGCGAAGAGCATTTCAAAATACTGTTAGATTGTAAATTGCGATAATAATTTGTTCCAGCTGCTAGGGTAGGCGATGTTTGCCAGAGGAATAGACTAGAAGTTAGCACACTAGAAATAAATCGTTTTTTCATCGTTATTTTCTCCAATAAATTTTTATTTTTCTATCCAGCCATTAGCCGTACATTTACCATAACGAGACGGATTGATTCTAAACAAGGTTTGCGAGCAAAAATAATCACCAGTGCCAAGTTGTACAACCCCAGGTTTAATATATTTAATATCTGAAATTGGATCACACCGCTCTTTGCTTGTTTCTAGATCAAGTCCGCAGTATTGATTATTTTTAATTTCAATCATTGCGTCAGTATTGCTTTCGCCAATATACCAACCATTGGGTATTTTTGCGGTTGAGCTTTCAGCTGTCTTTCTCTGGGCAATTACTTGCTCAATACTTGGCCGCATAAAGACTTTATTGTTAACTAAAACAACTGGTAATTTGACCGGTGAACCATCAGGAACACCATTTTTTTCTAAAATTCGATTCCATTCATCTCGAATAGATTGAATATCAAGATTCTTGAATTGATAGGGGATTTTCTTTGCTTTCAGTTCTTGAATTAGCTTGTTAGTCCATCCACAGCGGGGATTGCCATAAACTAACACAACATTAGAAGAAATATTTTGTGCTAAAACAGTTTGCGAAAAAAGCACGAATTTAGGTCTATCTGTTGCCGTTAAAGCAGAGAAATTACCCAAGTCTTTAAGTTCCCCGTTCGCAAGGAGAGTAACAAAAAATGACAAAATCCCAAAATTTAACTTAAAAAATGAAGATTTCATGACTATTTACCCCTTTTAAAACCACTAACCTTGCCACGACATTCGATTTCTTTGCCGTCATAAATAAAACGTCGCACAAATTCCCCCGATAGTTGTCCCCTCTTCCAAGTGCCTTTCATTTCAACATCGCCAGCACTAGCAACCCATTGCATTGGTTCTGCCCCTGGCTCCACTCTCCCTCCTAATTTTCCACTATTGTTAAGAATACTTGAATTCCCTGGCGGCCAAGTAAGATTATTTTCAGTCATAAGACCATTGGAGTCAATCTCGATAGTTGTACCCCCACTTTTTCTGCAACCGCGTTCCTTGTCACTTAAATCCCATGAGGAAGCAGATTCAGTTCGTAAGTCAAGTTTATAGTTTCCGGCAACATTGACCAAAGGACAGTTGGGAACGGCGGCGAGGATAACGACTAGAAGGGGTCTATACATGGGGCGATCGCTACTAGAATGATTTATCAATACTAGAATAGATTATATGGCAGTAGACCGTTCATTTTTTTTGTTACATATTGTTAACAACAAATTCAGGTTAGCCACAATAGTCGAGGATTTTTGACCAAATTCTACTAAATATGCTGTCATTTTTTGTGCAATTTAGCTATCGATAATGTTATACTTTATCTTTGTGAGAAACTCCGTAAATAAATTTTCACCGTAGAGGAGCAGATCAGAGATACTATTTCAGTTGTTAATCTCCCGACAAAGAAATAATTGACTTTTTTCGTTACTTTTTGTCACAGAACAGCGTAGGATCGATAATTAATCTGAGCGCAAAAATCCCTATGTTATTATCCCTACTCTCAGTTATTAGTTTTCTGATTAGTTTTCTGGTGGTTGCCCTGATTAAACAACGTTTTAGCCAACAATTGTTAGATATTCCCAATGAGCGTAGCAGCCATAGTCAACCCACACCTAGAGGAGGTGGACTCGGTTTTGTCATTGCTTTTGCTCTGACTGGCTGCCTCAGTTATTTTCTCCTTCCTCCTTCCCTACCTCTCATTCCCCTGTGGTTATCCCTAACTCCTTTAATTATTATCGGCCTTCTCGATGATCGTCGTGGTATTCCTTCTAGTATTCGCTATTTAGTCCAGTTATCCTCCGCTAGTATTGCGGTTACTTTTTTCGGTGCTTTTCCCCAATCTTGGCTATTAGATTTAGGTTTTGTCGGCAAAATTTTGGCTGTCATTCTCACAATTATCGGCCTGACTGCCATCATTAATTTTTATAATTTTATGGATGGTCTTGATGGTTTGGTGGCTGGCTGTACGGCGGTACAATTAGGATTTCTCGCTCTCTATTTTCAGCAACCAATTTTATGGCTTTTAGTGGCAGCTTTAGTCGGGTTTCTCCTCTGGAATTGGTCGCCAGCGAAAATTTTTATGGGCGATGTGGGTAGCACCAGTCTAGGGGCAATTATCCCTATGGTTTTACTTAATAACCAGGGCGATCAAAGTCAAGCTTGGTCAGCTTTAACTATCACTTTTCCTCTGATTGGTGATGCTATTTATACCCTTATTTGTCGATTATTCAGAAAGGAAAATATCTTCCAAGCTCACCGCAGTCACCTTTATCAAAGATTGCAAAAATCTGGCTTGTCTCATTCACAAGTAGCGATTATTTATATGGCGGTAACTCTCCTGATTGCTATTAGTATTAACTACTTAGGAAACCTAGGATCATGGCTGAGTTTACCTCTGATTATAGGATTAATTGTTCTCGGAGAAATTTATCTAAATAGGAGAGTTAGCGAGCATAGTTTAGCAGTGACAAGAAAAGAATAAATTTTTTATTGCTATGGCTCCTGGAGTGAAATCAAGAGAATGTTATAAGTAGGTAGGTGTTAAAAATTGTCAGACACCCCCCTTATCAATGGGAATTAAGGGCGGATCCCCCCGCCTATCGGCACCCCCCTTATTAAGGGGGGAAGGGGGGATCTATCTTCAATTTAATTATAACCAGCTACTTACTAAATCCTCTTGAAAAATTATAGAAAACGGGGGGTAAGGAGCAGAAGTAATCACTCAAATAGTTATTAGCGAAAGTCTTTTATTTTACTCAAAAACTGATGGTTTTAATCTGGCAAAAACAAAGCTATTTATCTATTATCCTTCCTAACCAAGAGAAAAGAAAAAATTAATATTTATCGGCCAGGGTTAGCTGATATGATCAAGGAGATGACTATCATTCCAAAGTCAATGAGCGCAAGAACATTATTCGATAAAGTCTGGGACGCACACACGGTTAAGATTCTTCCCAGTGGACAGACACAATTATTTATCGGACTGCATCTAGTGCATGAAGTCACCAGTCCGCAAGCTTTTTCGATGCTGAGAGAAAGGGGTTTAAAAGTATTATTTCCTAGACGGACTATTGCCACCGTCGATCACATCGTCCCCACCGAAAATCAGGCGCGTCCTTTCCTTGACGATTTGGCCGAGGAAATGATCCGGGCGATCGAAACTAATGTTCAAACCAATCATATTCCTTTCTACGGCATCGGTTCTGGCAATCAGGGCATAGTTCATGTGATCGCCCCCGAACAGGGTCTAACTCAACCCGGGATGACGATCGCCTGTGGTGACTCCCACACCTCCACCCATGGCGCTTTTGGGGCGATCGCTTTTGGTATCGGCACTTCCCAAGTACGCGATGTTCTTGCTACCCAAACCCTATCCCTATCGAAATTAAAAGTGCGTCGAGTCGAGGTAAACGGCGATTTAAACCCCGGTGTCTATGCTAAAGATGTAATTCTCCATATTATCCGTCAATTAGGCGTAAAAGGCGGTGTTGGTTACGCCTACGAGTATGCTGGTAGTACAATTGAACGGATGTCCATGGAAGAAAGAATGACGATTTGTAACATGGCGATCGAAGGTGGGGCCCGATGTGGTTATATCAACCCCGATCAAATCACCTACGATTACCTCAAAGGTCGTGATTTTGCGCCCAAAGACTGGGAAAGTGCGGTTAATTGGTGGGAAAGCATCAAAAGCGATGCCGATGCGGTTTATGACGATGTGGTGGTCTTTGATGCGGGTGAAATCGAACCCACCGTTACTTGGGGAATCACCCCGGGCCAAGGAATCGGGGTTAACGAAGTCATTCCCACTCCCGATAGTTTACCAGAAAGTGAAAGAGCGATCGCAGAGGAAGCCTATCAATACATGAAACTCACCCCCGGCACCCCGATTAAAGGCACAAAAATCGATGTCTGCTTCGTCGGTAGCTGTACTAACGGCCGGATCAGTGATCTGCGCGAAGCGGCCAAATTTGCCCAGGGTCATCGTGTTGCCCCCAATGTGAAAGCTTTTATCGTCCCCGGTTCCGAAAGAGTCAAAAAACAGGCGGAAGCGGAAGGATTAGACCAAATTTTCCTAGCATCGGGCTTTGAATGGCGCGAGGCTGGCTGTTCCATGTGTTTAGCCATGAATCCCGATAAATTGCAGGGAGATCAGATCAGCGCCTCTTCCTCCAATCGTAACTTTAAAGGTCGTCAAGGTTCCGCTTCCGGGCGTACTTTGTTGATGAGTCCGGCGATGGTGGTAGCGGCAGCAATTAAAGGGGAAGTCACCGATCCCAGGGAGTTGTTACAGTAGTTATCTCAATGGTGAGTCGGGAGTCAGTTATCAGTTATCAGTTATCAGTTATCAGTTCACTGAGAAAACTCCCCACACCCCACTTCCTACTCCCTTCTCTACAATAATTACTCGCAACCAGAAATACCTTGGGTTCCTATCATACTTTGTGCTTTTTGTCAAAAAAACTTTTTTTTTGCAATAAAACTACATAAAAAAAAGATCATCGTTGTGGGTGAAATTGACTGATTTACCCGTTTTAATTAGGATCACCTTCTAGGTGTGGCAAGGGTTTCAACCATTGCTTCCCAAAAAGGCACAGAATGACCCATTATGAAATTATATCAAATCACTGTAACCAGCATAACGTCGTTGTTAAATAAAAATCTTTCTCAATTAATTCTTAAGAATTTATAAATATTGCGGAATGTTAATTTAAATATTCTCAAGTTTTTACAGTAAATCAATAATTTTTACTTATCTTTGTCGAAAAATAGAACTCCTGCAAAAATCCCACATCTACCATTGGGTTAGGAGTCAGGAGTCAGGTGATAGGGTGATAGGGTTTTGGGGTGATAGGGATTTAGGAGTTTAGGGGTTTAGCGAAATTTCAGCCAAATGCTTCACTTCCCCACTTCCCCACCTCCCCAATTCCCCACCTCCCCACTTCCCCACCTCCCCAATTCATAATTCATAATTCATAATTCCGGCTCTATTTTAATTTGACTGCCATAATTGCCAAGCTTTAACGAGATTTCCCCCCATCAAGGCAGCCACTGCATTTAAAGTCTTAATTTCCTCACTATCGGGATTTAATTGTCTAGCTTTATCTAAGACTTTTTGGGCTGCTTGCGGTTGCCAATCGTAGAGATAAATAAAACCTTGATAAGCATAATGATAGGGATTATAGGGGTCAATTTTAATCATTTCCTCGGTTGCTTTTATTGCCACTTCCACATCCTGTTGTAATACCTTAGAAATTGCTAATCCGTAGGCTAAAGATAATTTATCGGGGGAATTTTGTTGCTGTAAACGATAGGAAAAAGCCTTGTCTGCTTGCATCACATAATCCTGAATCGAATCGTATTGATTGATACGATTAGTTAACTCAAAAATTGGTTCGATACCCGTTAATCCTTGACCAATATTAGCAGACTTTAACCGCAATTGGGTTACTAAATCTAATTGGGGCGTTGCTAACTTGGCAACTTGAGGATCGATGGTAATTTCAGCATTAGTTTTAATCGGATAGGTTTCGCCAGTTTCCCGATTGAGATAGACAGCAGATAAGCGATAAACTCCGGGGGTCGCTGCCGACTGCATGGCGGTTTTTTCAGTAACTTCAAAACCCTTTTGTTGCTCTTCAGTAGTTAATTTTTCTGCCATTAATCCCCCCATAGCAATACCATGATCGTGCATCCAATAATCCTTACCGTCCACTTCTTGCCAAGTTAAAATTACTATCCCTGACTTTAATTGTTGCCAGTCTCCGGCCCATTTGTAAACCACGGGAATGGGTTGATTAGGAGAGGCTTTTTCAGCAATGGCAATTTCTCTTAATTCCACCTGTTTTGGCGCATTTTCAAGGGGTTTAACCGTGACGGAAGGATATATTTTTCGGTGTAGGGACAGGGTACTATCATCTGGTAGCTGCCAAGTTTTCTCCACTTGGAAATCTGACCCTGTGGCAACTCGATTAACAATTTTTTTCTGGACATCGGGGACGGAACCCTGTTCACCAGTTTTAGTTAAAAACCAATCTAAAGAATTGACATCCTTTTCGATATCTTCTTCCCTAACTCCCACCTGTCTCCCAGCAACCTGGGAATTATGTTTACCACCGTAGAAAGAGAAGGTATGTTGATTTAATTCCGGGGTGGAAGGTAAAACCCCTAGGGTGCTGCGAAGATAGGGAGAATCGGCTAGAATCTCTTTAACTACTTCTTCGTGCTGCCAACCAGTTTTTAAATAGGGATGGTGTTGTAATTGGGGACTGAAAACGTTAGTAATTATATCTCCCCCCAAGGGAAATAAATTTAAGCTGGTGAGGATAGCGGCAATAGTTATCGTTCCCCAACGGATACTGGGGGCAAAACGACCGCGCCAAGATAATAAACCAACGGATAAAATTAAGGATAAAGTCGGTAAAAGCGGCAAAATATAACGAGCATCTTTATTGATATTGAGGGATGATAATAGGTATCCCCCCAGCAGAAAAACTCCTAACCAAATCCACACAGGACGATTAACCTTATCTTCGGTTTTTCTATGACGTAATGAGATTAATAATCCCACCAGGGGAACTAATAACAATACCCAAGAAAGAAAATAGGGTAAAACTTGGGCGTAAAATGTCCAGGCATCAGGACTGGTAAGAGGCGGATCTCCCTCCAAAATTGCCGAATCTACCGTGGCACGTTTGCTCGCGGTTAACATTAATAACCAATTCGTCCGATACCAGGGAAACATCAACAGTGCTGCCGTCAAAAAACTCAGCATTAATTGCGCTAGATTACCCCAACGTTTTCGCCGGAGATTTTCGCCTAATACCCACAAAATTGGCAAAAAGAGGAAAAATAGGGCGGTTTGTTTGGCTAACATCCCTAAACCGAAAGAAATCCCGAAAGCGATTGCTTTTAGCCAGCCATAGCCACTAAATCGCCACCATGTCAAGCAGAAGTAAGAAAACGTTACAATTGCCGCTAAGGGAAAATCTAAGAGATATTCGAGGCGATAATAGTATAAACCAGGCAGAAATTGACAGATTAAGACCGCCCAGAGTGCCACAGTCCCATTAAAGAGGATAATTCCCAATCCGTACACAGAAAAGAGCAGTAGGGCGCTATAGATGGCCATTACCCACATACCCGCGTCAACGCTAATACCAAAGAGATTAAAGAAGGGAATCGTTAAAAGATAGGTTAAAGGGGGAATTTTTGGCGACATTAGCCATAAACCGCGCCACCAATCCCCATCAAACCAGCGCGGATTTTGGAAAGCTTGGGTATAGATAATCCCACCGTTGAGATAATCGGCCTGATCCCAAGCAGGAATAGTATGATCGAGACTAAACCAGAATCTATCGACTAATATCCCCAATATCCAAATAATAGTGACAATAATTAATTCCTGTCTTCTATCTAGCGATCGCTTCAAAATGACTTCTCCCTAGTGCAACTCTCAATTATTCTGCCACGCTCTCAAGCGACCCTGAAAAAATCATCAGCGAGAAACACCAGATCGATCGAGTAAAATAAAGATTTAGTGAAAAATTGTAACAGGAACTTGACAAATGCGAGTGGTGATCGTTGGTGCAGGATTAGCGGGAATGGCAACAGCTATCGATCTGGTCGATGCGGGCTGTACAGTAGAAATCTTAGAATCTCGTCCCTTTGTCGGTGGAAAAGTCGGTAGTTGGGTAGATGCGGACGGTAATCACATCGAGATGGGCTTGCACGTCTTTTTTGGCTGTTACTATAATCTTTTTGAGTTAATGAAAAAAGTGGGCGCTTTTCAATCCCTACTACTCAAAGAACACACCCACACTTTTATCAACGAAGGGGGAAAAATCGGCGAATTAGACTTTCGTTTCGTCGCAGGTGCGCCTTTTAACGGTTTAAAAGCCTTTTTTACCTCCTCCCAACTCTCAGCAGCCGATAAAATCTTTAATTCTCTAGCTTTAGGTACCAGTCCCATCGTCCGCGGTCTGATAGACTTTCAAGGAGCGATGAAAACGATTCGGGATCTGGATTCGATTAGTTTTGCCGATTGGTTTCGTAGCCATGGCGGTAATGAAGGCAGTTTAAAAAAAATGTGGAATCCGATCGCCTATGCCTTAGGATTTATCGATACGGAAAATATCTCGGCCCGTTGTATGCTGACGATTTTCCAATTTTTTGCCGCTAAAACCGAAGCTTCCGTCCTGCGGATGTTGGAAGGTTCCCCCCACGAATACCTGCATAAACCGATTATTAACTATCTGGAGGCCCGGGGTGCCAAAATCTCCACCCGTCGTCAGGTGCGGGAAATTCTCTATTCTGGAGAGGGCGAAAATCTGCAAGTTAATGGCCTGATCGTCGCTAACGGAGAAACCACAGAAACTATCACCGCAGATGCCTACGTTTGCGCTGGTGATGTCCCCGGTATTCAGCGTCTCATTCCCCAAGATTGGCGAAAAATGCCGATTTTTGACAATATTTTCCGACTAGAAGCCGTCCCCGTCGCTACGGTACAACTGCGTTTTGACGGTTGGGTGACGGAGTTAAATGATGCCGAAAAACGCCGACAACTGCAAAAAGCGGTGGGAATTGACAATCTTTTGTACACCCACCAAGCGGATTTTTCCTGTTTTGCAGATCTTGCTCTCACCAGTCCTAGGGATTATTATCGCCCCGAAGAAGGCTCTTTATTACAGTTGGTTTTAACCCCCGGGGATCCTTTTATTAAAGCTAAAAATGAAGATATTGCCCAGCACGTTTTAGCGCAGGTCCATAAGTTATTTCCCTCCTCGCGGGAGTTAAAGATGACTTGGTTTAGCGTGGTGAAATTGGCCCAGAGTCTCTATCGGGAAGCACCGGGGATGGATATCTATCGTCCCTCGCAAGCGACTCCTATTGCTAACTTTTTCCTTGCTGGCAGTTATACCCAACAGGATTACATTGATAGCATGGAAGGAGCCACTTTATCCGGTAAACAGGCAGCCAAAGCCATCCTACAACAGGCCGAGCGCCAGAAATCTTTAGCCACGGTTTGAGCAAACAGCCGGCAATCTCCTCCCTTAAGAAGGGATTGCCTCTAGATTTGTTTTCAGTGGCAAAAGATAACCCCTATAGCTAACTTGGCAAGTCAGCCCCTCAGGCCAAGCTATACAAAAAAGACCGATCGAGCTAGACTCGTAAAAAGATCACTCCATCTAGAAGGCTTACCCTAGACTGGAAAGAACATCGGAAAAATCTCGTCAGAAATAGGAGTCAATCGAGTTTATGCCAGAGCTTGCTGTACCATTAGAGCTTGATTTCACCAGCGAAACCTATAAATCAGCCTACAGTCGCATTAATGCCATCGTTATTGAAGGCGAATACGAGGCCAATAGCAATTATATTCAATTAGCAGACATCCTCACCGATAACAAAGAAGAGTTACACCGTCTGGCAAAAATGGAAAACCGTCACATGAAAGGTTTTCAAGCTTGCGGCCAAAATTTGAAAATCACTCCTGATATGGAGTATGCCAAAGAATTCTTTTCCTCTCTGCACAATAACTTCCAAATTGCCTACGCAGAAGGTAAAATTGTTACCTGTTTATTGATCCAATCTTTGATTATCGAAGCTTTTGCGATCGCTGCCTATAATATTTATATTCCTGTTGCTGATCCTTTTGCGCGTAAAATTACTGAAAGCGTAGTTAAAGACGAATATTTACACCTCAATTTTGGCGAAGAATGGCTAAAGGCGAACTTTGAAACCGCTAAAGAGGAATTAGAAGCTGCAAATCGCGCTAATCTACCCATTGTCTGGAGAATGCTCAATCAAGTCGAGGATGATGCTCGCGTCCTCGCTATGGAAAAAGAGGCCCTCGTGGAAGACTTTATGATTAGCTACGGGGAAGCGTTAAGCAATATTGGTTTCAGTACCCGTGATATCATGCGGATGTCTGCCTACGGATTAACTGCCGTCTAAAGCTTGAGCATCGAGATTTCTTTTTTTCCCTGCTGCCGCTCAACACAGAGCGGCTCTTTTGTGTATTATATTTAAGAGTCTTAACGATTTCTTAGCAATATCCTAATTTTTATCTAGTGCCATCTAGTCTAACGAAAGAACAATCAATGTTTGGTCTTATAGGTCATCTTACCAGTTTAGAACACGCCCAATCGGTCGCCGACGATCTAGGTTATCCTGAATATGCTAACCAGGGATTAGATTTTTGGTGCGCTGCCCCCCCGCAAATTGTCGATGATTTTCATGTCACCAGCATCACGGGGCAAACCATCAGAGGTAAATATATCGAATCCTGTTTTTTACCGGAGATGTTGTCGAATCGTTGGGTAAAGTCTGCTATTCGTAAGGTGCTAAATGCCATGGCACTCGCTCAAAAAAGTGATATCAATATCACCGCACTCGGCGGTTTTTCTTCAATTATTTTCGAGGAGTTTAATCTCAAAGATAATCGACAGGTGCGCAATATCGAGCTAGATTTTGGCCGTTTTACCACCGGTAACACCCACACCGCTTACGTCATCTGCACTCAGGTGCAAACCCTCGCTGACAAAATGGGCATCGATTTAGCTCAATCTACCGTCGTGGTTTGTGGGGCCACCGGAGATATCGGCAGCGCCGTTTGTCGTTGGTTAAATGAAAAAACCGATACAAAAGAACTAATATGTGTGGCACGCAATCAAGAGCGTTTACAATCTCTGCAAGAGGAGTTAGGACGCGGTAAAATTCTTCCCCTAGAGGAGGCTTTACCCCTGGCTGATATCATTGTTTGGGTGGCTAGTATGCCTAAAGGGGTGGAAATTGATCCAGATAAACTCAAGCGCCCCTGCATTATTATTGATGGTGGTTATCCGAAAAATTTAGGCACGGTGTTAAATGCCCCCGATGTTTCTGTGATTAAGGGCGGCATTGTCGAGCATTCCCTCGATATTGACTGGAAAATTATGAAAATCGTTAATATGGATATTCCCTCTCGTCAAATGTTTGCCTGTTTTGCTGAGGCGATTTTATTGGAGTTGGAGGGTTGGCAAACTAATTTTTCTTGGGGACGCAATCAAATTACCGTCCCTAAAATGGAACAAATCGGTGCAGCTTCCCGCAAACACGGGTTTCAACCTTTGTTATTTTAACTAATATCTCCAACCCCCCACCGACCACGGAATTAGAAGTTTCAGGCGAAAAATAATTAGAGTAAGTGCTTGACTTTAGCGGCGGCTTGGGTTATGCTTGTTTCATAATGGGATGTTTGTGTTTGTGGCGAAGTGCTTAAACTACCATTATGAATAAACTCTTTTAAAAATATTATCCCAAAATCTGCCGACAAAAGCAAGCCAAACTTTGCCATCAATTGTTAAGTTTTGTTAAGAAAAATAACAATAGTGGCAAGGGATAGGACTCCCTTCGCTGATCAGAGGGCTTTTGGGGGAATTATAGAGATGTGGGCCTGATTTTTAGCTTTCCAGCAAAGACGACAAAACCACTAAACTCTATGAAAACTTGGTTAGAAGATCGCGGTATCTTACCCGCTTACGGTGGGGGGGTAATCATTGGCATTACCCTCTGTTTTTTCGGAGCTGCGACCAATACCATGGCAGGATGGTTGTATGCTATCTCTGGCACGACGATCGCTGTTTTAGTTTTATCGATAATTTTACCCCGTCGTTCCCTTCTTCCTCTGAAAGTGCGTCGTCTTGCCATTGTACCCGTGAGTGCAGGAGACGATCTTAGTATTAGCCTAGAGATAGAAAATACGAGCAATCAGCCGATAAATCTGTTAGAAGTGACAGATATACTGCCTATAGTTCTCGATCGGCCAAAAATAACCCCAATAGAAGCGATTGCTCCCAAAAGTTGCCATCGTTGGACTTATTATTTACCCACCAGTAAACGAGGTATTTATCACTGGCAAGAAGTACAATTAAGAACAGCAGCCCCTCTCGGTTTATTTTGGTGTCGTCGTTGTCAGCAAGCAGCGGCTAAAGCTTTAGTTTATCCTCAAATTTTACCCTTGCAACAGTGTCCCCTGATCGATTCCCTCGGTCAAGAGATGGCACAAAAATTAGAAAATAATCGCTATTATCAAAGGGCTAGTCAAGGACTTACCCGTAACCTGAGACAATATCGCCGGGGTGATTCTACCCGTTTAATTCACTGGAAAACTAGCGCCCGTTTGGGAGAATTGCAAATTCGGGAATTAGAAGTGTTGACGGGAGGACAGGAAGTGGTTATCTGTCTCGATACCCTCTGTGATTGGCAAGAAGACAGTTTTGAACGAGCGATTATTGCCGCTGCTTCCCTCTATTTTTATGCCCATCGTCGGCAATTAAATGTGAAACTCTGGACCGGTGAAACGGGGTTAATTCAGGGAGAAAGGGTCATTTTAGAAACTTTAGCGGCTATAGATGCAAAAGCTAGCCAAAAAAAAGCTAATCTGCCTAATTTACCGCTAATTTGGTTGACAAGTAACCTCAATTCCATCGAACAACTCACCCCCGGCAGCCGTTGGTTATTTTTCCTAGCTGCCGATTCTGGGGAGAGTCCTTCACCCTTAATCCGACAGTTTAGCGGATTGGCGATCGAACCAGAAATTTCTCTACAACAACAATTACAAAAACCCCCTCGTTGAGAAAATTTCTGTTCACAGTCTAGATTGAGAGGAAATTCCCTAGAAAGAAATACCGGTATCCCCGAAAAAGATGTTATGATAAAAAAGACTCGGACTCATGCGATCGCAACGCCTTAACCTTGTCAGGACCGGAAGGTAGCAGCAATACGGGATGCTTGTGACTGGCGTGATCTCCGGGTCTTTTTGTTGCCTGTGACGGTCGCTGTCGTGAACGCTTTCAAAACTTTTCGATCGCTTACTGGCGAAACTCGTCGTCAACTACTGATCCTCTTCGTCACGGCGCTGTTTTTCTGGATAAGTATCACCACTCTCCTCCCCACTCTCCCCATCTATATTGATTCCCTAGGCGGTAGCAAACAAGATATAGGCTTTGTCATGGGGGCCTTTGCCATCGGTTTAATTGTATCGCGCAGCTGGTTAGGCAATCTAGTTGATCGCCGCAGTCGCAAATTGGTGGTTTTATTTGGAACTATTGTCGCCGCTACTGCACCCCTCGGTTATCTATTTTTTCGGGATCTTTCCTCTTTATTTGCCGTCCGCGCCTACCATGGTCTCAGCATCGCTGCTTTTACCACTGGTTACAGCACCCTAGTGGTGGATTTTTCCCCCGTTCGTCAACGGGGGGAGATAATTGGTTATATGAGTTTAACTGCACCCATAGGCATGGGAATCGGTCCGGCTTTAGGCAGTTATCTCTACGAATCGATTGGTTATGACGGTTTATTTCTAGTTTCCGCTACTTCAGGAGCGATCGCTTTTCTCTTGGGTTTCTCCATTCAAGAACCCGACTTCAAGAAAAAATTAGCGGAAATGAAGGCAGAAAATCCGACAATTGAGCGCAGTTTCTGGGCATTATGTCAAGAGCGGGCTTTTTTAGTCCCCACCTTAGTTTTTTTGCTGGTTGGTACTTTATTCGGCGGTTTAGTCGCTTTTTTACCCCTGTTTCTCCTCGAAAACCAGCTTCCGTTCAGTCCTGGTCTATTCTACAGTTGTGCGGCAGTATCGGGCGTAATCGGACGGATTTTGTCGGGAGGAGCCAGCGATCGCTATGGACGGGGTTTATTCATCACTATTAGCGTTTTTTGCTATGGTTTATCCATGTTGGTTCTATCTTCTGCTCGATCTCCTTCCGATTTAATTTTGGCCGCTATTCTCGAAGGTACGGGAGGGGGGATTTTATTCCCTATGTTACTGGCTTTAATCTCCGATCGCTCTGAACCCCAAGAACGCGGCCGGGCCTATTCTATCTGTATCGGCGGTTTTGATGTGGGAACAGCCTTAGCTGGTCCAATTCTGGGGGTTTTAGCAATTTCCTACGAAACTATGTTTAGTTTATCGTCGGGATTAGCTGTTATTGCTCTCTTTCTCTTTTTTACTCTTTCTAACCCTACCATACGCCATTCTTTTCTCTTCGCTTTCGGTTTAGAAAAAGATCGTTATGCTCTGCGCGGACGAGTACAATAGGGTTTACCGAAAAAGTTTTTCCTAGGGTAGGGTTATTTAATAGGTTTGAGGTTGAAAATTATCGGGAATATCTAATTCAAATACTTGGTCATGAATCCGAGCCACATAAAGCCCCTCTTGCAGAATTTTTTCTCGCAATTCCTGGGATAAATCAACGGCGGCTAATATGCCATAGAGTTTTTTATCTTTGTGTTCAGGAAAAAAGCGGCGAAACCGTTGCAAAATACTTTTTAATTGTGTAATAGACTCCTCTCTGGCATGACTTTTAACCTCGACGATATAAGCAGTATTTAGCTGACCATTGCTATAGGCAAGTACATCAATTTCTAGGTGTTGTCCTTCTTTACTGACTCGCACACTGGGACTAACAACTTCCATACCAAAGCGTTGTCTGAGAATCGTTTCCATTGAGGGAAGGGCAAGTCCTTCGTGTTTGTCAGTTTCTTTTTGAGCGGTAGTTAATTCGGCTAAGAGTCGCCATACATCTTCAGATGTGGTTGCCATAGATAAATTTTTCTTTTTGATTTGGTCTATTACTATTTTACTAAATTTTGCCTATTCATGAATAAGAGAGTGTTGCTGCCTTTGGGAAAGATAGAGCGATCACATCTGAATTTTTAATAGATTTGAGGTTGAAAATTATCGGGAATATCTAATTCAAATACTTGGTCATGAATCCGAGCCACATAAAGCCCCTCTTGCAGAATTTTTTCCCGTAATTCCGGCGATAAATCAACCGCCGCTAATATGCCATAGAGTTTTTTATCTTTGTGTTCAGTAAAAAAGCGGCGAAACCGTTGCAAAATACTTTTTAATTGAGTAATATCTTCCTGTCTAACATGACTTTTAACCTCGACGATATAAGCAGTATTTAGCTCACCATTGCTATAGGCAAGGACATCAATTTCTAGGTGTTGTCCTTCTTTACTGACTCGCACACTGGGACTAACAACTTCCATACCAAAGCGTTGTCTGAGAATCGTTTCCATTGAGGGAAGGGCAAGTCCTTCGCTGTTGTTGACTAACTTCTTTTAATAGCAGTTCAGTCTCTTTCTGTTGTTGACTAACTTCCTTCAGTTGTTTGTCAGTTTCCTTGAGTTGTCGGTCAGTTTCTTTTTGAGCGGTAGTTAATTCGGCTAAGAGTCGCCATACATCTTCGGATGTGGTTGCCATAGATGATTTTTTCCTTCTGCTCTGGTCTATTGCTATTTTAGCCAATCGGGCCGATACTTCCTAATTTTTAACCTTCCATGCTCTCTTTTTTGTCAAGTACATCTTATAGGATTTTAGATGAGCTTATCGTGATAATCAATTATCGGCGGCAAGAATTGACTTTTTCTCTCCCTAATTTATTACAATTTTAGGCACTTCGTCCCTCTGATGCACAAAAAAGATCGCTTGTCAATAGCGATCGCCGATTAAATTTTTGGTTAAACTGATAGGCTCTTCCCTTGCTCAGAAGTGGCAAAATGCCGCTCGATTAGGGAGGGGACATCTTGGGGAGCTACCTGATTATAATGCTTTTTATCGGGCATAACCACCAGATTCGGGCCTTTTTTGCACTGTTTTAAACAGCCGGTTAATTTAATATTCACCGCTTCTCCCAGTCCTTTTTCCTCTAAACCACTCTCCAACCTTTGGCAAACTCTCGCACCGCCATTTTTCCAACAATCGGACTTCTGACAGATTAAGACGGTGGCTTTTTGCGCTTTTGCTGGGGCGACTTCTGGGGTTTTTTCGCCAGATAAATACTCAATCCCCAGTACCCTCAGTTTCAATTTTCCCTTTTTTGAACAAAGACTACTTTCTCCCGTCACTTTTAGCCATGAGTGGAGAGCAATATTAAGAGGTATGTGGTCTCGCAGTGTTTTTTCGGGCTTAAACCAATATTCTCGTTTATCAACACTAATTCTTAGGTACTTTACCTTATGTCCGTCTTTGAGGACAAAACCGAGGAATTGACCGACCACTTGAAAGGGAATCATGGTAGTTGCAGATTTTGACATAATTTCTTACTTTTTACTCTTAGATTGCTAATTTTTCTCAAGGATTATGCTTGCCACAGGTTTCTAGTCAAGCGATTAAACAGCCTCGGGAAACCTTTACCTGTCCCAGGACAATCCACAGTTGTAAAAGTTGAGCCGGTCCATTGATGCGAACCTGCAAAGGCTTATGGAGCGAGCATTGACATTCAATGTCTAGGTCCTGGAGCCGGGGGTAAACCTGCCAGCGATCCCAAGCACTAAGATTGAAGATTTTCTCAGCTTCCGATGGCGATTTGTCTATACTCATTGGGCTTTTAATTGAGAATTATTAGCAATATAACTCTAGGCTGATGTTCTCAGTATAGCCGACAACTGCAAATAATTATCAATAACTTGAAGAAAAAAAAGTTACCTGGTAGCGGCGATCGGCTAAAATTTTGCTTGTCCGCTTTGCTGACAGGAATTGCTACGGCCTAGAATTGTCAAAGGGATAAAAATGGAGATAATAAGATTTATTGACGAAAATTATGGATAAAAAAGCTCAAAAAACCGATAATTCAGCGATTCTCTATTTTGATGGTGGTTCTCGCGGCAATCCGGGGAGAGCAGCTGGTGCAGCGGTAATAGTTTTAGCCGAGGGTAATTCCTTAACCACGACTAGACATATGGAGAGAGCCACTAATAACGAAGCTGAATACACGGGATTGATTATTGGATTGGAAAAAGCCCAAGAATTAGGCTTAAAAAGCCTAGAAATTCGGGGAGACAGTCAATTAGTCATCAATCAAGTTAAGGGAGACTGGAAGGTAAAAAGCGATAGTTTACGTCCCTTTTATCAGCGTGCTTGTCAATTAGTCGCCCGATTCGATCGCATTAGCTGGCGCTGGATTGAACGAGCTAAAAATAGTGTGGCTGATGCTGCTGCTAATCATTGTATGGATGCGGCGAAAAAATCGCCAGAAAAACCCGAGGAAGGTGAAACTAATCTCGATATTCTACTCCAATCCCTGAAACCAATCCTAAATACTGAAGAATTCGTTTTCTCTTCCCTAACAGCAACAGCACTGGAACAGCTACAATTAACCCCTATCTGCCAATTTCAGGAAGAGGAAGGCATAACGGTGATTATTCCCCGTCAGCAAGCCGATCGCATGAGATTGCAGTACAAATGTATTTACAGACAAATTACTCTTTCTGTGCATTCTAGTTTAGCGGCGGTGGGATTTTTAGCGGTAATTAGCGAGAAGCTGGCCGCAGCAGCAATTAGCGTCAATGTTATTTCAGGTTATTATCATGATCATTTATTTATCTCTAGAGATAGGGTGACAGAAGCGATGGCTATTCTTGAAGAAATTAGCCGCTCATAACAGTAATCAGTAATCAGTAATCAGTTATCAGTCATTAGGAGTCAGGAGTCAGGAGTCAGGATTCAGGAGTCAGGAGTCAGGAGTCAGGAGATTATTTTTATGGCTCTTCGGTAATTGTTATGCAATGGACGGGGGTTATAAGGGATGGAACCCTTATATAGAGAGGCATTTAGCGATTTTTGTCAATTGTTTTTGCTCTAGAGCGAACTAATCAATTAAGTCTCTTGCCAGATAAGGATTTAGTCGATTTATGCCCCCCTATCGAACCATACCAAGTAACGAAGAACCCACTTCCCCACTTCCCCACACCCCACTTCCCACATCCCACTTCCCTTTAAACAGGATTTATTATTATTTGCTCTCCTCCGAGGAATTTTTCACCGTTTCTTCTAGGAAAACTACCGGTTCTTTTTCCCGTTGCTGTGAGCGGATAATATCGATGGTACTTTTCAGCACACTAGCGATGGGAACTGCTATCAATAAACCGAGAATTCCTGCCACTTTGCCACCGATAAAAAGAGATAGAATAATCCAGACGGGGTTAAGTCCGATCATACCTCCCATTAATCGAGGGGAGATGACATTATCATTAATTTGACCGACAATAATAGTCAGGGTCAAAACTTTTAACCCTAACCAAAAATCTTGAAACATCAGTAGGGTACTAATGCCAATAATGGTAAAGGCACTGGCAAAAGGAATTAATGTAGTTAGACCGATCGCCACCCCGAATAATAGGGCATAATCGACCTTGAGAATCACAAAAACAAAAATTTGAGCAAGGCTGAGAATTCCTGCTAAAATGGTTTGGCCAGCAAAATAGGTTTCAAAAGTTTGACGAATAATCGTTTTTAATTTGAGATTCCAGGGAGCAGGAATCCAACTTAAAATTCCCTCCCAAATTTTTTCGCCGTAGAGAACAAGAAAGACCGTTAGAACCAGAACAAATAGAATGTTTAAGATACTGTTGATAGTTCCCAGCACAAAGCTAAGTAATTGAGTGCTAAGAGTTTGTAAAACATTGGTTAGTCGTTCCGATAACTGGGTGATTGATTGCTCGATATAAATCGCATATTTCTGAGTTTTATCCCACTTTTCTAAATTTTGTATCTGTTCGGTTCCCGATTCGATCCACTGGGGCAAACTATTGATTAAACTGCTTAATTGTTCGACAATCTGGGGAATTAAAATTAAACCTAAAACAATCAAAATTAATAGGGCAATTAAAAAGACAACGGCGATCGAACCACTGCGATTAACCCCGCGTCTTTGCAGCAGTTTGATGGGAACATCTAAGACAAAAGCCAGTAAACTAGCAGTGACAAAAATGCTAACTAAGGGTTCTAGGTAGCTAAATAATTGAAATAATAACCAGCCATTGAGAAATAAGAGCGGAAAAACTAGACTTAGCCGCAACCAACGAGGTAGTTGCCTAAAAAGCTCTATCATATAACTAATGTTGTCGTGAGAGAGTATCGAGATAAAAAGAGACTTTTCTAACCAGAAATCCTCTTTCAATCTACCATCTCCGTGCCACTTTTCTGGCATCGGGAACCGTGAAACTCTTATCTTAACTCTATGGAGCTAAGCGGATTCGAACCGCTGACCCCCTCAATGCCATTGAGGTGCTCTACCAACTGAGCTATAACCCCGCGAAGACCATTTTTAAATATAGCTTAAATAGAATCATTTTGTCAAGGGGTGACGAAAAAAAAATTTGTCACTCCCAAGGCGATCGCTGATTGACAAGGGTAAAACAATCGCCTCCATTTAGACTGGATCGGGAATTTGGATTAAATAGGTTAAACAGTGACCCATGAGGAAATAAACCACTAACATAGCTGCTGCCGCTGCTGCCACTAAGGTTCCTGCCAGCATCAAGGAAAACTCTTGCTTGTCGAACGCTTGCTGCATCAGATGCAATGACCAAGCCACAAGACCGAGGTCAAAGATGAGAATCGGAACTAACATATTTTAAATTTTGTTAACTTTTCTCTATTCTAATACATAATTTTCCCGCGAGATGATCGGACTGAAGTGGAAAACAGAGATTTTTTGCTGGTTTCTCGATCGCCTTCTCGCCATTTTCCAGGTTTGTCAGTCGGGATTCGATCGCTTTCTGTCCGCTAACGATTAAATCTTCTAACCTTTTCAGATCATTCTCGGTAACTGCTGTCATAAGTGACAATCCTCTTATAGTTGAATTTTTGCCAGTCTCCTGTGAATACTCTATCAATATTTTCTCGGTCGAGCATTTCTACTCTAAAATGAAAGATATTGCAATCCCTGTTAGAGAATTTCTCAGAAACTTGAGGTATATTAAGTGTGACCTAATCACAGTTTCGCATTTAACCTTCATAACCTGGAATATGAATATCATTGACGCTTTAAATCTCAAAAACCCCCAAGATTACCCCTCTAGAGAAGCTTATCAGCAAGACGTTCTCAAAGCGGTACAGGTCTTAATGCGTTTAGGTATTATGGATAGTCCCTCGGCCGATTTAACCGCTTCCCTAGACTCTATCCTTGAGAAATTACAAGAGGATGAACTGGCTATCTACGGTAGAAAACGCAGTAAACAAGAAATTATCGCCGATTTAAAGCAAGTTAATAGTGAAATTGTCGAACTTGATCGAGAAATAGCTGACTTAGAATGGCAAATTGCCCTCAAAAAAGCCGAAATATCTGTTAATGAACCAGTCAATACCATTATCCGTTTTCGTGATTGGAGGCGGGGAATTTTTGGACAGGGGTGGGAGGCAACGGAAACTTTGCTCGGCGATCGCCAATTAGCGGCTAGATCAACGGCACGAAATGAGCTTGAGCGTAGCAAATTTTATGATTTAGGGGTGGTGATCGTTGGTTACGCCATTGTTTTAACCGTTGAGCTTATTCCCGATTCTCCCACGAGCAGTCAAGCTAAAGTACGAATTACCACCGCTCAAGGGATCCCTTACTTACCTCCTCAACTGAAGTTAGCTATTCTTAATGAAGATGAAACCCCTGCTTTAACGGAATCGGTATCAAGAGAAAGGGATACTTGGATTCAGCGAGAGTTTAGCCTCAATGAGGGTGAAATCTTTAAAGTTAAAATTGCTTTAGATGAGTTCAGTCTGATTGAAACTTTTGAGGCTTAAGATTCTCAAGACTAGATAGGAAGCTATGTCAAAAAACTATAAAAAGGTCAATATTGAACTTGATCAGGAGGCAAGGCTCAGTATTTTTGATGTTACCCAGGGTTCGGGCAGCAATCCTCTCATGCGTGTCAGTTCTACTCTAGTTTTACCTGAGAATCAACGGGAGTCTAGCCGATGGCAAGGAAATTTTCGCGGGTTAGTTCGTCAGGATTTGAATAATCCTCCTCGTATTGGTGATATTCCAGGACAGATCACAAATTATTCTGAAGAGATACAGCGAAATGCTTGTCAAGAGGCAAGAGTAGAATTTGCAAGTCAGTCAAGACAGTGGCTAGAAGACAATTTACGGACTCTAAAAGAGGAAATTCTGGATAAAACCAGTGACCGAGAGGAAGTTATTATCAACATTTCTACTGATGATCGTAAGTTTATTGAGTTTCCTTGGTCAGAATGGTCGCTCTGGGAAAAACGTCCGCAGGCGTGGTTCGCGCTTAGTCCGACCAGCTATAAATCGCCATCTAGTGCTAAATCTAGGGAGGGCAAGATTCGTCTTTTAGCAATTTTAGGGGGCGATAAAGGGATTGACGTGCAGAAAGATAAAGTATTTTTAAATCAGTTGCCGAATACTGATCCTGAGTTTTTAGTCAAAGAACCTAAATCAAGGTTTAGTGATGCTTTATGGGAGCAGACTTGGGATATTCTATCTTTTTCAGGTCATAGTTCTAGTCAAGGCGATCGCGGCTCCATAGCAATTAATGACCATGAGAATTTAAGTCTGGATGAATTAAGAGATGGTTTAAAGAAAGCGATTTCTAGAGGCTTAAAGTTAGCTATCTTTAATTCCTGTGACGGTCTAAAGTTAGCAGAGTATTTACAGGATTTGAATATTCCGCAAGTTATTGTTATGCGAGAGCCTGTACCGAATGGCGTTGCTCAAGACTTTTTTAAGTATTTTCTGGGTGCTTTTTTTCATCAAGGAGAGTCATTTTATTATGCTGTCAGAACAGCAACTGAACGTATTAATGAAGACTATAATAATAGTTATCCTGGGATTGGTTGGTTGCCTGTAGTGTTCCAAAATCCTGCAACAGAACCATTGAGTTTAGACACCGAGATTCGTTATACTGCTGAAAATATTCCTTGGCAGACAATTTGTAATTACCGCTTACAATTACAGCAAAAACTAACAACAAATCCCTTGACGGCGCGAAAAGTTGATAGAAAGTATGAGCGAGAAGAAGTCTATGTACCTCTCGGTTTACTGGAACGTAAAGTTATTGAGAAATATCCAGCGTACACGCAATCTCGAAGAGAAAAAAGTAATTTTAACCCTCTAGGTGGTGTCATTCAAGCCATTAATCAAGGGATAAAAAATCTAAATCCTTTCAGTAAAAATAAGAATCAAAATGAGCCAATCTCAACTGATGAGCCTATCATTTTTAAAGAGGTAACAACTGAAGTTGAGGTTATTAAAACCTATGAAAATCAGGAATTTTTAGAACAGGTATTAAAACGTTGTCAAAGTCCTAAAAGTCAGGGAAAACGTATCGCAATTATTGGAGAACCAGGGTCGGGAAAAACAACCTTGTTGCAACAGGTTGGCCGTTGGTTAGGTCAAGAGATGCCCGAAGATATTCCTATTTGGGTGTCTTTAGCAGATTTACAAGGTCAGGATTTAGAGGATTATTTATTTGATACATGGTTAAAGTCTGTTATTAGGAATATTAACATAGATGCGGATTTTAATCGGATTGAAAGTAGTTTTAAGCAGCGATTAAAAGCAGGCAATATTTGGATATTATTGGATGGGGTTGATGAAATGTACAACCAGTCTGTTAACATTTTACGAGAGCTTGAGAAACAAATCAATGAGGTTAGTTGGTTTGACAATACTCGAATTATTTTGACTTGTCGTTTAAATCTTTGGGACAATGATTTTAATGCTTTAATTGAGTTTGATACTTACAAAACGCTTAAATTTTCCTATCCTGAGCAAGTAGAGGAGTTTATTACTCGTTGGTTTTCACCCTACGATCAAGAAAATAATCAACAGCAAGGAGCTAAATTAATTAATGAGTTAAAAAATGAGGGGAAACAGCGTGTTCAGGATTTAGTTAGGAATCCGCTTTGTTTAACGTTGCTTTGTTGGAATTGGTATCATCAACAGGGTCAAAATCGTTTACCAGAGACGAGAGCGGGTTTATATCGTCAATTTGTTAATAGTTTATTACATTGGCAAAATGAGGGGAAAAAGTATCGTTTATCGGTGACTTCTAAGCAATTAAAACAGCTAAATCGTCAGATAGGTAAATTAGCTCAATATTGTTGGGATCATGAATTGACCCGTTTTCGATTTCACGAAGATATTGTCTGTAAGTTTTTGGGTGAACAAGGTAATGATAGTTCCTTATTTAATCTAGTTCTCAAGTTAGGTTGGCTCAATAAGGTAGGAGAAGATGTTAACAATAAAAACAAAAATATTTATGCTTTCTTTCATCCTAGCTTTACGGAATATTTTGCGGCGGTGGGAATTGAGGATAGTCGCTTTTTTTTCAATCACATTTCCTATAATCCTAATCATAGTAGGGCTAGTTACCGTATTTTTGATACCCAGTGGCGAGAAGTTTTTTTGCTGTGGTTGGGTAGGGAAGATTTAGCAAAAAGCAAGAAAAATCGTTTAATTAATGCTTTAACAACGTTTAAGGATGGCTGGGATGGATATTATCAATATCAGGCTTATTTTATGGCGGCATTGGGATTAACGGAATTTGATAATCCGAGAAAGCAGAAAAAGGTTATTAAGCAAATGTTGCGATGGGCAATCTTTGATGAGGAGTATCTTTTAGATAATAAGGATAAATATTCTTCTTTTAGAACAGTTGAGTTATCTCAATCCAAAGAAGAATTTTTACGACAATATGGAATTGATCTGGGTACATATTATAGCTTTGATAAGTTTCTGGGTGGTGTTGATAGCAACTATTTTTATGACGTAATTTGTAAAGTCCGAGGAAAGCCTGATTTATGGAGAGATAAATTAACAGTAGCTCGTGCGGCGGGTAGGGCTTTAACTGAGTTGGGTTTTTCTTTAATTGAGGAAGAACCAATAGAAACACCAGAGAAAGAGATACCAGTACCCGTCAATAATCAAGCACAATCAGAGTGGAATTTTGATATTTCTGAATTTATACGACTAAGATTGGGGTACAATTACAAATATCCTTCCAATAGTTATAAACAATATACGAAGAACACAATAACAGAGGATAATGAAGAATCTGTTAATAAAACTTTTGAGGTATTACCTCATATTGTAGATTTTCTCAAGGTAAATTCATTAGGGATAACTACCAAAAATGATGCGTCTCTGGATTGGAAAAAAGCATTTGAATATTTGATTCAACTTTCTATTGATCATGAATTGATTGTCAAGTCTTTGGCTGAAGTTATTTCTGCCTTGATTCCACAGGATGAGAAAAAAGAATATAATGCTAAATTACAAACTGCTTTTGAGTGTATTAAGGAAATTGCGCCTATTGAGTATAAAGCATCGTTGATCGGTCAATTAATGATTTATTTTGACGATCTAGAAAAGATTCAGGATTTGATTGATGATTTAAAACAATCCTTGGAAGAGCTACCATCTTTAAATAAATCTATTAAAGACGCATTAACTGATTCTTTGAAAGAGAAAATTTTTAAATCTCCTAATACCTATACAAAATACATAGAGATTTATTCGCAATTACTAGGAAACCCTGCTCAGATTACACCGATTATTTTGTCCTTTGCTATCCATGATATTCAGTCAAAATATCAGCGTGATAAGGACATTCCAACTGTATTAGATGTCTTAGAGCGAAATTCATCTAATCAATATTTTCTTCACTTAATTGCTTATTTCAAAGAGGGTTTAATTAATCATGACTTAGAAAAGCGGGGCTATAGTTTTAAACAGCTTTATCACTATGCTTCAGGCATTTCTTATCAAGATTTTTCTAAGGTATTTTTTACCCCTAGTTTTAAGTCGTCTTTAGTGATTCAGTCACTTTATATGAAAATGAAGCGGGATATTTGGTTAAGAGAATATGATAAATTTTCTCAGTTAGCTGAACATATAGTGATAAAATATTCGCTATATAGTAAACTAGATAATCTCATCAATAAAATCGGAAATTTGATAACATACCAAAATAATTTTGAAAATTATCTTTTAGAATTTTATTTATATATTCTTAGCATTGTTGAATATTTATTCTTCCTCATCCGATTAATACACTATGCCATGATTCCCTTTTTATATATTTGTCAAGGTGTAGATTGGCTCATGTCTTTTATTTTATGGCTGTTTTGTAAGTTTACGATTATACCCATTAAAATATTAATCAATACTTTTAGCTTCTCCCAAAAAATTCAAAGAGAACGAGTTTATTTCCGTCAGCTTAAAAATTATTGGCATACTTTTGACGGATGGACTCAAGAAATTTTAGTCAATTCAATGAATCGTAATACCCAGAATATTGATGCCTCTTATGGGACGGGGGCAATTGCTGGCTTTATAACTTTCTTTTTAGGATTTATTGTTTTAATCATTCCTCCATTGTCTGAGTTATTTGATAAGTTTATTGTCACGAATTTAAAATTGGCTATAGAATTAATTGTTTATCATTTCAGTAATTACATTAATCACCCTAACCTTTATCTCGTTTATGTACAATGCTTGGATGCTTTGGAAAAATTTCTAGGAATCAATATTAACTGGTGGCAAGCGGATACGATAACTTCTCGATTAACCATTTTACTAACTAAACTTGGAATTCTGCTAACCATAACTATACTTTTCTTTTGGATTATCAATCCAGACAGGTTATACGGGAAAATTAAAAAAATTAGAAACAGTAATTTCAAGAAATTCTCTGGAATGCTTGTAGGACGAGAATTAAGTTATGATCGATTTGATTTATTCAACATTACTAAATTTGAGAATTTATGTCTTGATTTAATCAATGATGATCAGATGTGGCTCTCAATTAATACCAATTTTAAAAATAAAGTTCTTGTTAATATTATTAGTGACGTTAAAGATTATGGTGAATTTTTAGATCGTCTTTTGATAATTTTATCAACTAACAAAAATTCTCAAAATTCAAAACTATTCAGTCTGTTCAATCATTTGAAGTTTCTTGAGCGATACAATCTCGATCCAACTATTATTTACATATTTTTGCGAAAAATAGGTATATTTTCTTTTTTTATATTCATTTTTCTACTTACATTTTCTGTTGTTTATGTTTTGACTTCCGATCTATTTTATGATGCTGGCTGTAACTTTTATTTAAACCATGACTATTCTAATTTAGATATTACTGGATTAAAACAGCGTTGTACTGCATTGATTGCTGACAATTATTACTCAGCTTCTATTGTAGATAAAATCTTGTTAAAATCGACTGGATTAATTGATTATTATGGTAGTATTTACCACAAAAATCAGTATCAATTTTCCTTGTCGTCAATGAAAGGTATTTTAAATACAATATATCTTATTATTATCTATATTTTGACAATTTTTTCTGGATTCTTTATAATTCTATTTTTTATGGATATGATTCCTACATTATCATTTGCTAAACTCTCCAAAAAATTATTTAATAAACTAAACAAGCTACAAAAAATCAGAGTAATAGAGTTACTTACTGATTATTATTTTGTTGATTCAGATAAAGGAATTGAAGGTAAGATAAAATACATTCATGAAAAGCTGTTTAAAGATTTTGAATACCTAGAAATTGATCAAGACCTGCAAAAACTGTTTTGGCAATACTATCTCTCAAAGTATAAAAAAGATCATCCTGAGCTAGTTCAAGAAATTATGGACAGCTTTAATTAATCATTTGTCTCAATGGCACGTTACCTCCTCTCAAGTTCTAAACTAACGGGCAAAAGACCATCTGCTCAAAAAAGCTTGGCGAAAATGCAAACTTAGGGCGACCGGTGCGGATAGAGAAGTCATACCAAATTTCAAAAACTATGGCATACTTAGGGTTTGCTGAAAAAGTACGGGCGAAGCATTCGGATAGAAAATCTACGGTTTCACCGATAGGTTATTGCCCGAATGCTTCGCCCCTACAGGACGCGGGCCGATGAAGACGCAAGGTTTTGAACGGATAAATTGGCGATGCCGGTCGTACCCAAAATTGATATTGTTGAGTCAGTAGAAGATTTGAAAGAATTAATGAAACAACAAAAAAGTAGTTTAGCCTACGCTAAAGTACAGTCCTGATATTTTTTGAAGATGGACGAGGTAGAGACGGTTCGCCATTTAGCAGTATTAATGGGACGAGGGGAAAGAACAATCCATCGCTGGTTAAGTTTCTACAAAAAAACAGCGAACTTATCTAAACAGCTAAAAGCTCTACTAAACAGGGAAAGCGAGAAAGTAAAGCATTACGAGAAAGTAAGTTTTTGGTGCGAGGATGAAAGTAGATTTGGTTGTCACACTATTGCTCGGAATAAAATAACTCTTTTCGGAGTTAAGCCCATTGGTAATTTTCAAGATAACTTCCAATGTTTTTGGTTGTACGGGGCTGTAGAGCCTCGACAGGGCAGAAGCTTCTTCTCTGAATTCTCCCATTTAGATGGGCGTTGTTTCAGAGAATATCTATTACAAATATCGCAAGCTTTTCCCGATGAATTACATATTTTACAAGTAGATAACGCTCCTGCACATATTGCGGGACACTTGGAAATTACGGACAATATTCTCTTATTTTATCAACCTTATTGTTGTCCTGAAGTTAACCCCGCAACAGAGAGTTTGGCTTTACCTGAAAAATTCTCTGGTATGGGAAACTTTTGAATCTCTTGATGCTTTAAGAGATAAACTCGATGCTCTTTTTAATCGTTTATCCAATGACACTATCGGGTATTTGATGGGATGGTCTTGGATTTTAGAAGCTCTATGTCTTTCAGGAATTTAGAAATTTGGTATTAGGTTTTTTATCTTGATTGCGGTTCGGTTTCTCCAAACTGAGCGCAATAATCATCAAGACGGTTTTTCAACAGTGTAATAATAATTAGGGCTACGATCGCTAAGGGGATATTGCTGCCAAAGGTAATTCCGATTACCCCTTCCACTATATCTGCTGTCGTTCTCGTCGCTCTTCGATGATAAAAATGGCAAAATTTTGCCTTAAAAGTCGGTGATTCAGTAGCTGTCTCGGCAATTTCTGCCAGTCCTTTCAGTTTTTCTGGTGTATCGTAGGAAGTATATTCATTCTCCAGTTGTCTGCGCTGCTCTTCCAACTGACGACGACGCAGACGAGCAGACTCTAAACGGCGCTGAAAAGCTTCCAGTTCTTCTAATTCATTAAAACTGTTCATGGGCGATAACATTTTTGGGTAAGAGCAGGGCTTTCGTTGTGTAGCAATTCATTCTTCATATTCCTGAACTTCCCCCATACATATATACCATAATAGCCGAAAATCCTTATCCATCAATGGATGCACCCCCTTAACTTTTCTCAATATACCCATGTAATTTGTAATATTTCTTAATG
>VYKP01000008.1_pt1 | contig 53878 bp, 50 predicted proteins | sample 5114551 | NCBI WGS metagenome assembly VYKP01 (sample SAMN12291777, study PRJNA351875) | freshwater metagenome | isolation source: freshwater lake | place: USA: Michigan, Baseline Lake | collected 2013-08-09
TCAAGCTGTATCCTTAACAAAGGAACAATCAAACTAGGAGCCGTGTGAGGTGAAAGTCTCATGCACGGTTCTGAATGGGAGGGGAGGTCGGTGACGACCTTCTCGACCCCTAATAGTATGACATCCCCCCCTGAACAGTTATTCCAAAAGACTTCATAAATTCAGTTCAGCTTTGACAAAATCGGCAGTTTTATAGAGAGAAAACCCCACTTTAGCCGCTATCATCTGCATAGCGCGGTTATCCCTTAAAATTTCCCCTTCGATTCCCTCTAATCCTTCCTTTTTGCCAATATTAACTAAACGCTGTAGTAGCTCAGTACCAATACCTTGACCTTGATAGTCATCCCTAACTAATAGGTCAAATTCCGCCACATTAACGCCGTGCAGTTTATTTAAGCGTCCTATAGCGATAATTTCTCGCTCTTCCGTCTGATTGTTATTAATCTCCACCACTAAGCTCATGACTCGATCGTAGTCGATAAAACAAATGCGGGTAAGACGATCATAAGCGGTTTGGCGATCGAGATTGACAAGGTGAAAATAACGATAATAAATGGTTTCTTCCGAGAGATAATGGTGAAATTGTCGCACTGAAGGCTCATCTGCTGCCCGAATCGGACGAATTAGCACTTTTAAGCCTTTTTTCGTCGTCCAAGGTTCTATATAATGTTCGGGATAGGGACGAATCGCCGGATGAGATAACTTTTCTGGGGGAGTAGTTGGAGGATGAAGAAGGATAGAAGCAGAAAGGGCGAGCAATTGCTCTGAATCGGCAAAAAAGGGATTAATATCGATAGTTTTAATGCGAGGTTGTTCACTAACCAGGTGACTAAATCTCACGATTATTTGCTCCAAATTCGCTAAATTAAGCGATTTAAGCCCATTTAGTCCCTGAAAAGCCCGATAAATCTTGGTTTTTTCCAAAAGTCGGCGAGCGAGATTAGTATTTAAAGGAGGTAGAGCAGTAGCGTAATCTTGAAAAATATCGACTAAACGCCCACCAGTGCCGAAAATTATCACCGGTCCGCACTGATCATCGTAATTAGAGCCGATAATTAACTCATATCCTCGATCAATTTCTAACATCGGTTGAATAATCACCCCGAGAAAATGCTCCCCACCCACTTGTGCGCTAACATTAGCTTTGATCGTCTGATATGCTTGTACCACTGCCCTAGGGGAAAAAAGCGGCAATTGTACCCCACCCACCGCACTTTTATGGATAATCGTCTGGGAATGCAGTTTCATCACCACGGGATAACCGAGAGATTCGGCGAGATTAACTGCTTCTGCAGCATTTTCAGCGATTTCAGTGACCATAACAGGGATTCCATAAGCTTTCAGTATAGCTAAAGACTCTGGCTCACTGAGAATTGTTCTATCCCCTGCTTGCTCGATAATCTGGCTTACTAAAACTCGATCGGAGCTATTTTCCTGAGAATTGGCTAAAATTGGCGTTTGATAAAGACCGTGCAGATTCTCTTCATATTTCCAGAGCAAATTAAACACCCGGGCCGCCGAATCGGGATAGCGATAGGTAGGGATCCCCTGCTGATTTAATAGTGCTACCCCCTCTGCAATGCCCTCCCCTCCCATCAAACTTGCTAAAATAGGTTTTTTGCTGTTTTGAGCGATTGAAGCGATTCTAAGGGCAATTTCTCGCAGATCGGTGTTAAAGCGAGGCGAGAGAATCATCAACACCGCGTCGGTATGTGCATCCGCTAAAGCGATCTCTAGGGCGCGAGCGTAGCTATCGGGATCGCTGCCGCGACGCAGATCGATGGGATTTTGGGGGACAATATCCGCGGGAACAAGAGGCGCTAGTTTTCCGATCGTTGCCGGGGTAAGGGTTGCCAGTTGTCCATCTTCCGCCAGTAAAGCCGAGGCCGCTAAAAGAGCGGGAGCAAAACCATTGCTGATGATTGTCAAGCGTTTTCCCCGGGGAAATCGGGGAATTTTCGCTAAAACTTGCGTGATATTCAAGAGATCGGCCAGTCTTTGTACTTCCACGATGCCACAGCGAGCAAAGGCAGCGGAGAGAGTTAGCTGATCGCTGGTTAATTTGCCAGCATGGGAAAGAGAAGTGGGGTCAAAGTCGGTACTGTGGCGACTAATGGCGATAATTGGTTTATTTAGGGCAACTTCTCGGGCTGAGGACAGAAAAGAGCGGGCATTATTCAGGGATTCCAAGTAGATAACGATGCTTTTGGTTTGGGGATCGTCTCCTAAATAATAGAGTAATTCGCCCCAATCCACATCTAAAAGGACTCCGAGGGAGATGAAGTGACTAAAACCGACATTTTCGCTTAAACTCCAATCAAGCACGGCAGCAGCGAGCGCACCACTTTGACTAATCAGGGCAATTGAACCGGTTTTCGGCAGGATGGGGGAAAAGGTGGCGTTAAGATTTTGGCTGAGATTGCAGATTCCTGAGCTATGGGGACCGATGATGCGTAATTTTTGACCAGCGATCGCTTTAATTTCCCTAAGTAAATTTTCCCCTATCTGTCCAGTTTCCCGAAAACCAGTGGAGAGAATCAGGGCGCATTTAACCTTTTTTTCGACAGATTGGGCGATAATAGCGGGAATTTCGGGGGCAGGGGCGGTGATAATTACCAGATCGATCGCTGCCGGGACATCGGGTAAACTGCTATAGGTGGGAAGATCGAGCCAGTTTTCGGGGTGAGGATTGACTAGATAAAGGCGGTGCTGACCGGGATTATCATAGAGATTATGTAAAAGAGTGCGATCGAGTTGGGGATTTTGGCGATTAAATCCCACCACAGCGATGGTTTTTGGCTCAAAAAAGGCTCTTATAGTTTGATGTTCGCCACCACGAGGATCTAAGATGGGATTTAACATAATTGATGCTCCCAAGAACTTTAAAAACCCACTCCCACTTCGCACTCTCTATACCTTTCAAACAGGATTTAGTATGAAAAATCCCCACCCGATGAACATTTTCCCCAAGAGATCTAGTAAACTAACTGATGCTGTAAATATTTAGAGACAAACGATGGAACTGGAATATCCCGAGGATTTGAGATACCTAGAAACCCACGAATACGTCAGACTCGAAGGTGAAATCGCTACCTTGGGAATTAGTGCTTTTGCTGTCGATCAATTGGGTGATATCGTGTTTCTAGAATTGCCCGAATTGGGAGAGGTGCTGGAAGTGGGTAGTAGTTTCGGCACGATTGAATCGGTAAAAGCGGTGGAAGATCTTTTTCCCCCCGTCTCGGGGACCGTAGTCGATCGCAATCAAGCGATGATTGACTCCCCCGAATTAATTGCCGATGATCCCCACGGGGAGGGTTGGTTATTAAAAGTGCGGGTAGAAAACCCCGATGCGGACTTGCTTGATACCCTCTCCGCTAGTGAATACCGCGATCAAGTAACAGGGGAAAGTTAAATAATATTAACAACAGGGAGCCAGACCCTCACACTATCATAATCATAGAAAGAATTGAAAAAACAGGAAGCGATCAAGTCTTCCTGATTTTTGTCTCTAAACCGTGCTGAGACGAAATTCTTGCCCGAATCGAGTCAGGTTTCACTATTTACCCAATCTATGCTAAATCCTAATCTCGCGGCGATCGAACTTTCCAAAGAGGAGGTTCAACGCTACTCTCGACACATTATTCTGCCCGAAGTGGGCTTAGAAGGTCAAAAAAAACTAAAAGCCGCCAGTGTTCTCTGCATCGGCACCGGGGGACTCGGTTCCCCGCTTTTACTCTATCTAGCGGCGGCTGGCATCGGTAGAATCGGTATTGTTGACTTCGATATCGTCGATAGTTCCAATCTGCAACGTCAAATTATTCACGGCACTTCTTGGGTAGGTAAACCGAAAATTGTTTCCGCTAAGGACAGAATTCTGGAAATTAACCCCTATTGTCAGGTGGATTTGTACGAAACCCGCATAAGTTCCGAAAATGCCCTTGACATTTTAGCCCCCTATGATGTAGTTATCGACGGGACCGATAATTTCCCCACCCGTTATCTGACTAATGATGCTTGTGTTCTTCTCGACAAACCCAACGTCTATGGCTCAATTTTCCGCTTTGAAGGACAGGCAACCGTTTTTAACTACCAAGGCGGTCCCAACTACCGCGATCTCTATCCTGAACCGCCACCACCGGGGATGGTTCCCTCCTGTGCGGAAGGCGGCGTTTTAGGGGTTTTACCCGGAGTAATCGGCACAATTCAAGCCACAGAAGCCATTAAAATTATCCTCGGCGCTCCGGATACCCTTAGTGGTCGTTTACTGCTCTACAATGCTTGGGAAATGAAATTCCGCGAGTTAAAATTGCGTCCGAATCCCATCCGTCCCGTCATTGAAAAACTAATTGATTACGAACAATTCTGCGGTATTCCGCAAGCAAAAGCACAAGAAGCAGCAGAACAGCAAAAAATGACAGAAATTACCGTAGTAGAGTTAAAAGCACTAATTGACAGCAATGCCAATGATTACATTCTCATCGATGTGCGTAATCCCAACGAGTACCAAATCGCTAATATCCCCAACTCGGTATTAATTCCCCTACCCGATATCGAAAATGGTGCGGCAATTCCCAAAATTAAGGAATTAGTCAACGGTTATCGTCTCATCGCCCATTGTAAGATGGGGGGACGTTCCGCTAAGGCCCTCGCTATCCTCAAAGAGGCAGGTATCGAAGGAATTAACGTCAAAGGTGGTATCAGCGCCTGGAGTCGCGAAGTCGATTCCACCGTACCAGAATACTAATTTTGGCCCTTGGGTTTTGGGGGTTGGGTGTTAGGGTTTTGGGGTTTTGGGGTATTAGGGTATTAGTCGAATTCCCCCATCTCTCCATTCCCCCATCTCCCCATCTCCCCACTTCATAATTCATAATTCATAATTCCCTCTCCCCATTCCCCCATTCCCCCATTCCCCCACTTCATAATTCATAATTCATAATTTCCTCCCCCCATTCCCCCATCTCCCCATCTCCCCACTTCATAATTCATAATTCATAATTCATAATTTCCTCCCCCCATCATTGCCCGTGAATCTGTTAAAATCAAGGCCAGTTAGCCTTAAAATCTTCGGTGTGAGCAAACGATGAAAAACCATATTAAAAAAATTGCTAGTTGGAGCGCGATCGCTACTATTTCCCTTGGCTTAGTAGAAATGAACCGAACAGCGATCGCATTCGGCAACAATAATCAATTTAGTGCCTGTATCAGTCAGATTGTCGGCACGGGAGTCAGTCCCCAAGATGCCGCCAGCGCTTGTTCAGAAGCATTAATTCCTAAAGAATTATCCCGGTGTGTGGTGATGATTAAATCCAAAACCCCGATCGATGGTAATCTGGCCCTACAAGCTTGTTTTCAAGTGCGTCGTCCCATCGACCTAGGTCACTGTGTAGTCGATATCCATCGCGCTGCCCCCTTGTTTGCCACTAATTCCCTCAAACAAACAGAAACAGCCAAGGAACCCGATAAATTAGGGATTTCTAAACAGGTTTTAGATTCCTGTCGTCAAAGTTTATTACCCGGTCGCTTTTCCCAATGCGTTATCGCTGTCAGTCGTGGTGTGGACAAAAATAATCCCTCCCAAGCTTTACAAACCTGTTTAAGTGCCGAGGATTTCCCAAGAGATCTATTCCCCAGTTATCCCCAAAATCAAGACCAGAGACCTTAATCAAGATTATCGAATGTGCTAAAATCCCTACCCAGACTCCTAGGGGGGTAGGGAAGGAATTAAAACCATGCCTTTAAGTTGGAATGAAATTAAAAATCGCGCCATCGCTTTTCAAAAAGAGTGGGAAGGAGAGACTTCAGAAAAGGCAGAATCTCAATCTTTTTGGAATGAGTTTTTTCATGTCTTTGGCATTTCACGGCGTAGAGTAGCCAGTTTTGAGCAACCGATAAAAAAAGCAGATAATAAACAGGGTTTTATTGATTTACTCTGGAAAGGAACGATTTTAGTTGAGCATAAATCGAAGGGGAAAGATTTAGAAAAAGCCACACAACAAGCCAAGGATTATTTTCCCAATTTAAAGGAACATGAGTTACCGCGTTATATTTTAGTTTCGGATTTTCAACGGTTTAAATTATATGATTTAGATTCGGGTAATCAATGGGAATTTGAATTAAATAATTTTGTTGATAATGTTCATTTATTTGATTTTATTGCTGGTTACGAAAAGCGAGTTTATAAAGACGAAGATCCCGTCAATCTCCAAGCTGCCGAGTTAATGGGAAAACTTCATGATTGCCTGAAAGAAATTGGTTATATGGGGCATGATTTAGAAGTTTATCTAGTGCGTTTATTATTTTGTTTATTTGCCGATGATACGGGTATTTTTAATAAGGGGATTTTCTGGGAATATATTGACCTACATACCAAAGAAGATGGCAGTGATTTGGCGATGCACATTGATGCTATTTTTCAGGTTTTGAATACACCAGAAGAAAAAAGATTAAAAAATCTCGATGAAAATTTAACTCAATTTCCCTACATAAATGGCAAGTTATTTGAGGAGTCGTTACCGATGGCGGCTTTTGATAGCAAGATGCGAGTCATGTTATTAGAAGCTTGTGCTTTTGATTGGGGAAAAATTTCCCCTGCTATTTTTGGCTCTATGTTTCAAGCGGTAATGAATCCAAAAGAGCGACGCAATTTAGGGGCGCATTATACCTCCGAGAAGAACATTCAAAAGGTGATTAAACCCTTATTTTTAGATGATTTACACAGGGAATTTGAGAAGATTAAAGGCAATCGCAATAAATTACTAGAATTTCAGAAAAAGATTGCTAATTTATATTTTCTCGATCCTGCCTGTGGTTGCGGCAACTTTTTAATTATTACCTATCGGGAGTTACGCGATTTAGAGATTTTGGTATTACAGGAGTTAGATAAATTAGATAAAACGGGGCAGTTAGTAACAGATATTAGTACCATTATTCAGGTAGATGTCAATCAGTTTGCTGGTATTGAATACGATGAGTTTGCGGTGAGGGTGGCAGAGGTGGCGATGTGGTTAATTGATCATCAGATGAATATTAAAGTTAGTAATACTTTTGGTCAATATTTTGTGCGTTTACCATTAAAGAAAGCGGCAAAGATTGTTCATGGAAATGCCCTGCGGATTGATTGGGAGGAAGTTATCTCAAAAGAAAAGCTCAATTTTATTTTAGGAAATCCTCCTTTTGTTGGTGCGATGATTATGAACGATGAGCAAAGGAATGATATGGCTTATGTTTTCGACGGTGAGAAAGGAATAGGCGTTTTAGATTATGTGTGTGCATGGTATATTAAGGCTGCTCAAATAATTCAGGGCAATAGAATCAGGGTTGCTTTTGTTTCCACAAATTCTATATCTCAAGGTGAGCAAGTTGCCTTACTTTGGAATATTCTTTTTCAAAAATATCAGTTAAAAATTCATTTTGCCCATCGTACTTTTAAATGGAGTAATGAAGCCAAAGGAAACGCGGCAGTTCACTGTATAATTATTGGCTTTGCAAGTTTTAATATAACAAATAAAATCCTCTTTGATTATGAAGATATTCAAGGTGAATCATTAGTTGTTCAGTCGAATAATATTAATCCCTATTTAGTTGATGGAAGTGACATCATTATTTCTAATCGAAGTTTTCCTTTATCTAATGTTCCATTAATGCGTTTTGGTAGTATGCCAAGAGATGGTGGTAATTTTATTTTTACAGAACTGGAAAAAGAAGAATTTTTAAAATTAGAGCCGAAGGCAGAAAAATGGATTAGACCTTATACAGGAGCGCAAGAATTTATTAATGGTTATAGTCGCTATTGTCTATGGTTACTTGATATTTCTCCCAGGGAATTAAAGACATTACCAGAAGTCATCAAAAGAGTAGATAGGGTTAAAAATTTTAGATTAAAAAGTAAAGCTGCTGCTACTCGTAAATTTGCGGCGACACCTACTCTATTCTGTCAAATAGCACAACCTGATACTAATTATTTACTTGTTCCCCGTGTTTCATCTGAAAGAAGAAAATATATTCCAATAGGTTTTATGAATAAAAATGTGATTGGTAATGATCAAGTTTTATTAATTCCTAATGCAAATTTATATTTATTCGGTATTCTTACTTCAGCAATGCACATGGCATGGGTTAAATATGTGTGTGGCAGATTAAAAAGCGATTATCGTTACTCAAAAGATATTGTTTATAATAACTACCCCTTTCCAGAAAATATCACCGACAAACAAAAACAAACCGTCGAAACTTGCGCTCAAGCTGTGCTAGATACTAGGGTAAAATATCCTGATAGTAGCCTTGCGGATTTATACGATCCTTTAACCATGCCTCCCGACTTGCTCAAAGCTCACCAAAAACTTGACAAAGCCGTTGATTTGTGTTATCGTCCCCAACCTTTCACCAGTGAATTAAACCGTATTGAATACCTCTTTGAACTCTACGAAAAATTAACCGCTCCCCTACTCCCTACCAGCAAACAAAAACCTGCAAAAAGAAAAAATCCTCAATAACCGAAAATGCTTGCTTGTATGCCTTTCGCTTGTGCCAAGGCTCTGCCTTGACAGACAATATTTAAGGAGCTGCCTTAAACTATTCTTCAGGTAGAACCAGGGAACGAGATAAACAGTTATTGCTCATGTCTGCATTTTTTGATCACCTCGACCTTGATTCCTTCTTTAAAAACTATACCTATCAATCGTTTCGCCTTTTTTTAGGTTTCTTCTTTTTTTATTAAGAAATATCTGACTAATACTAAATCTGGTTATTAAAGACTGATTATTTATTCCCCTTTTTGGCGTTCGGACCTTGGCGTGAGACTTCGGACGCTCGGTCGAACGCTGAGCTCACGGCCGAAGCCTTTTGCATGAGTAGAAAATGGGTTTCTCCGAGAAACCCGTTTTCTGTGCGTTACTAAACGGATTTAGTATAATTGATAGAGGGCGACGCAATATTTTAAGAGTTTGTTTGTATCAAATTGAGTTTGAGCCTCTTTAAATTCTAGTCGCTCATTTTCCACTGGAGCATTTAACCAACCTTCTAGGGTCTCTAGGTTTATCATGCAGTCATCTCCTTCCGGGTGGGAATTTACGTTTAGGGGGGAACAGTGCGGGTTATACTGATTCCTAAGATGAGAGCAGCTCTATTTTCTCGCAAATTCTGTTCTTATTGGCTTGTCAAACTCTTTGTCCTCTACTAAGAAGAAAAATCAATGGTTATTATCGAGATTACCAATGTGGAAGAAATATTAAGCGCAAAAATTGGCTCTTTCGCCGCTAAAATCGTCCAAGCTCTAGCAGATGATGAAGGGAAAGTGGAAGAGGTTCTCATCAAAGAATTACAGGCTAATTTTCAGGAAAGGGGGATTAAAGCTAATCTGTTTAGCGTCACTGGGTTAGATATGCTCGGCAATGGCAGACTAGAAGTTAACGTTAATGTTCGTTCTGCTAATATGATGTCCTAAGAGAAGACAAAATCGCCAATGGTTGGGTTAAATATAGTTAAACCCAACCTTATTCTGATAGTTACCATCAAAAGCAATGGCAGGGAAGCTTGAGGTTATAATAAACCAACAAAATGTAACGGTCCTTGACCAGTAATTAATTCGATAATAATTGCCAGAAAACCGATCATCGCTAATCGGCCATTCCACACCTCGGCTGCTGTTGTCATACCCCATTCCCAACGCTCCTGGGGATACATTTTCATATTCGCTTTCGGATGGGTAATTTGCTCGAAAGTGGTGGGTTTTTCCTCTAGGGATCTTACCACTAACTGGGAGAGAGATTCGATAAACATCGGGTGAGTGTTAAGAGCCGGGACTCGCTGAAAATGTTCAATTCCCGCTTCTTCTGCCACTTCTCGGTACTCTATATCGATTTCTTGCAGAGTTTCAATGTGTTCCGAGACAAAGCTAATCGGCACGATCAATAAATGCTTAATTCCCTGCTCTCCCAACCCTTTTAAAGCATCTTCAGTATAGGGTTTTAGCCATTCCACCGGACCGACACGACTTTGATAGGCTAAAGTGTACTGATTGGGCCGGTTGAGCGTACGCATGATCGCCCTAGTGCATTCTTCAATTTCCCTTTGATAGGGATCTCCCGCTTCCTCCACATAACTTTGGGGGACACCATGGGCGCTAAAAAAGATATGTACTTGGTCAGGATTAGCACACTGCTCTAATTCTCGCACAATCAGATCCGCCATGGCACTAAGATAAGTGGGATGATCGTACCAAGAAGGGATGAGAGTATATTCCGTTAAACGCAGATAGGGATCTTGTTGCCACATTTCCTCCAGCACACGAAAACTGGAACCACTGGTGCTGATGGAAAATTGGGGATAAAGGGGGAGAATAACTAATTTTTTGATATGATCCCGTTTAATCCGCTCGATCGCTTCTTCAGTGAAGGGATTCCAGTAACGCATCCCGATATAAACGCTCACTTCGCGGCCCATTTCCGCAAGACGTTGTTGCAGTGCCGTGGCCTGTGCTTCCGTAATCTTGAGTAAAGGGGAACCACCACCGATCTGACGGTAATTTTCTTGGGATTTACTCGCTCTTAGCGTCGATATTAACCAAGCTAACGGTTTTTGTAGTCCTTTAATCGGTAAACGGATGATCTCTGGGTCAGAAAAAAGGTTAAATAGAAAAGGACGCACATCCTCTAACCGCTCCGGCCCACCCAAATTTAATAATAAAACCCCAACGCGACCCATAGTGTTAACAGATAATTTTTAAATTTTCAGATTCTTTACCAAGTTTAACAATATATCGGTGGAACCGTTAAAACAAATTACAGACAGTATAGAACTTAATCAAATTTTGGAGGTTGATCTTGGCCACAATTTTACGTCCCCTCAGTTATCAATATCAATGGCTTTACGATGGTATCTCCCGTCTGGCTGCCCTAGCAGTGGGTGGGGAGTCCCGTTTTCGGCAATTAGCCCTAGAAGGCTTAAAAATCGCTAAAAATGACCCTATCCTTGATCTCTGTTGTGGTGCGGGTCAAACCACCCGTTATTTAGTCCCCCTATCCGATCGCTGTGTCGGTTTAGATGTCTCTCCCCGGTCCCTAGAGCGAGCTAGTTTAGCGGTGCCGCAAGCGCATTATGTGGAGGGATTGGCCGAAAAAATGCCCTTTAGTGCCGGAGAATTCGCCCTTGTTCATACTAGCGCTGCTCTCCACGAAATGGAGCCGGAGCAGTTAGAGGAAATCCTGAAAGAAGTGTATCGAGTTCTCAGACCGGGGGGAATTTTTGCCCTCGTGGATTTTCATCGACCCACTAACCCGCTTTTTTGGCCTTCTTTAGCCCTATTTTTGCAATTATTTGAAACCGATACCGCTTGGCAGTTTATCGATCGGGATCTGATCCAATCTTTACAGGCGATCGGTTTTCGTGATTGTCAACAAAAATTATACGCTGGTGGCAGTTTACAGGTGATTCAAGCGGCCAAGTGAAGGGATTGACCGGGCAAGATTTTCAGGGGCAGTCGCTCATTTATACTAAAGAGGGAAGCTGAGTTCGAGCGACTCGCTGCCAGTTATTTTTGAGAAGTTAATGACTAGAGCAAAAATTTTACAACCCGATTTAATTTTAGGGGATACGATTCTCGGTCTCACTCTGGAGATTTTGAATCAGCATCAGATTAAGGGATTGATTCTTGATGTGGATGATACTCTTGTTCCCCTGCAAGAAACGACGGTTTCTGACGATTTACAGCGTTGGGTCGATTCCTTGCGTCTTGATCTACCGATTTGGTTGGTAAGCAATAATCTCAGTGAAAATCGCATCGGTGCGATCGCTGATAATTTACAACTTCCCTACCTTCTCGGTGCGGTGAAACCCTCTCGACGCAAACTCCGGCAAGCGATGGCAGCCATGAGTCTTCCCCCCCAACAAATTGCTATGGTTGGCGATCGCTTGTTTACCGATGTTTTAGCGGGAAATCGTCTGGGAATGTTTACCATTCTGGTGAAACCAATGGTAAATCCCTTGACGGGGGAGCAAGCTTATCCAATCCACGATTTTGAGGTATGGCTATCACAAATTCTCGGTGTTTCCTTCCATCCGCAACATTACTTAATAAAACCTGACCAATCCTCACAAAAGTAAATATTAAAAAATAATTAAGTATAGAGGAAACGATGGAAAAGTAGTAAATACTATAGACGATTTAAAATGAGGTCAGCCGAGATAAAGACCTTAAATATATGAAAGTCAGTAGATAAACAGTGTCAGTTTTTGCTTATATCCGCCAAAAGCTGGCACTACTGTTTTTGAGTTTTATCTCTTTGGATGTCATCCTAAATCCGGTTATTAAAAACTGATTATTTATTCTCCCTTTTGCATGAGTGCCTGTCCTAATATGTCGCCTATACTCAACGGATTTAGATCACATTACCGTGCGCTGTTATGGAAAAAATCAATCATCACCCGAAGAAGATCAAACCAGAGAGATATCCCAGGTTTGGTAGGTAAAATGTATTCTAAGATACAGTCTTGCGGGCGAATGAATGGAACGAACCACAGAGACACAAAGGACACAAAGATCGAACGCTACTATATAAGTTAAACTGGTCGCAACGCGAGATCACACAAAGAATAAGAGAGCCACCAGAGGATGATAGAAAAGTTAGAATTACCCTTGCAACTATGACCCTAGATATTATCCCCGAAGGTAAAGAACGCAAAGTGGAAGCTGTCAGTAGTGCCGCCATTGATGGTGCGCCGATCGCCTATATTGTCGTCTTAGCGGCCATTGTCACTACCCTATCTTTTATTCCCTTCTCCATTGTCCTCGCTTCCGGCGGTAGTATGCCCCTCAGTCAAGCGGTTTTTCCCCTTCTGGGTTGGTTACTCGGCCCGATCGCTGGGGCGATCGCTAGTGGTATTGGGTCCTTAATTGGGGCTTTTCTTGCCCCCTACACGGCAGGAATTCCCGCTATTTCGGTCTTTGGCGCAATTATAGCCAGTTTTGTGGCGGGAACAATGGTTTTAGGCAAAAAACGCCGTTATTGGTGGTTAGGATTGACATTAATTTTTCTGATTCCCCTGTTTATCTACGCTAACCGGGCGATCGGCATGAACGGTATTTCGCCACGAGTCTTTATTGCCGGGGCTTTCGTCGATTGGTCGGCTTTGCTATTATTTATCCTACCAACCCGGACTCTTTTTAGCTACTGGCTCAAAAGTAGTAATTTTGTTCTAGTAGCAGTGGGAATTTTTGGCGGGACATGGACTGCCAGCGGTCTCTCCCATTTAGGGGCCGTCGCCATTACCTACTCGATTTTTAACTGGCCCGAAGAAGTCTGGATCGCGTTAATTCCGATCATTCCCATAGAAAATCTGATTCGTTCCTTTGTCGGTATGGTGATCGGTGGTGGTGTGATTGCCGGTTTACGGGCGATCGGTCTGGTCAAATCACGGGAGGCAATCTATTAGGTAGGAAGTTTTCCCTTTCGGGGGTCGGGTGTCGGGGCGGACTCAACGGCAAGAATTGCCCGGTTGCGTCCAACCCCGCACCGAAAAAAAAGAGAACTAGCGTTTTAGCCAACTCATCATCGCCCGCAGATCCTGACCGACTTCTTCGATCGAATGTTCTGCTTCTTGACGACGCATAGCGGTGAAACCCGGTTTACCTGCTTGATTTTCGAGGACGAACTCTCGGGCAAATTGTCCCGATTGAATTTCCCGGAGGATTTTCCGCATTTCGGCCTTAGTCGCTTCCGTCACCACCCGCGGACCACGAGTGTAGTCACCGTACTCGGCTGTATTGGAAATACTATCGCGCATTTTGGCTAAACCGCCCTCGACGATCAGATCGACGATCAGTTTCACTTCATGTAAACACTCAAAATAGGCTAATTCGGGCTGATAACCAGCTTCCACGAGGGTTTCAAAGCCAGCTTTAATTAAAGCACTTAAACCGCCGCATAATACTGCCTGTTCGCCAAAAAGGTCGGTTTCTGTTTCCTCGCGGAAAGTAGTTTCCAAAACCCCGGCCCGAGTGCCACCGATCCCTTTAGCGTAGGCCATTGCCCGATCGCGTGCTTGGCCAGTAGCATCTTGATAGATGGCGAATAAACAGGGAACCCCTTGACCTTGTTCGTAGGTGCGACGGACGAGATGGCCCGGTCCTTTGGGTGCGACCATAACCACATCAACGTTAGCTGGGGGAACCACTTGACCAAAATGAATATTAAAGCCGTGGGCAAAAGATAACACCTTGCCTGCGCTTAAATTCGGGGCAATTTCGTTGAGATAAATCGTTTTCTGCACTTCATCCGGTAAGAGGATCATGATCCAGTCGGCAATTTTAGCGGCTTCGGCCACATCATAAACGGGAATACCGGCTTCTTTGGCTTTGATGGCCGATTTACTGCCGGGATATAGACCAACAATCACATTAACGCCACTATCCTTGAGATTTAATGCGTGGGCATGACCCTGGGAACCATAGCCAATAATAGCGATCGTTTTTCCCGCTAATAAATCTAAATTGGCATCCTCATCATAGTACATTCGTGCCATCAAAATCGCTCCTTAACTTCTTTTGTCACTGTGCAAACTCCTAATTATACGGGAAAATCACGCCCGTCAGAAGCATTTGATCGCCGGTTTCCCGGAGTCAAGAGAAAATAGCGCCTAGAAAAATTGCAATTTTCTTGAGATATTTGGGTACTCTAACTAGGCTTGGCTGACTTGATCTGGTGGAGCAGAAAAAAAAGGGGGGAATCCTCAATTCTTGGCTTGGACTTAGTTTTTTTGGCAAAATTGAGTACAATGTCAATATCATTAAGCACTTCCTCGCCTCCTATCCAGTTAAAATTAACCTCGATCTGATACAGAGATAATCGGGTTAATATTAGTGCAGAAATAGCGGCTCTCCTCCTCGATTTTCACCTTGATTGGGTAATTTACCCAATCAGAATCGTTTATACACTGATTTACCGCCTTGTTCGACCCTAGATCAAGTCAGGTGAAAAACCATTGGCCTTGTCCATCACCAATCCCCTTAGAGCTGCCCAAGAAAATCTATGGTAAGTTTTTTAAAAAAGCTGTTGACAAAAAAAACTCAAGGTGTTGGGTTAGAGATTACCCCAGAGCGCATTAACGTCGCTCAAATCGCCAAACAGGGACAAAATTATCAATTAGTTAAATACTGTTCATCGGATATCCCAGAAGGCATCTTTGAGGAGGGGAAAATCGTCGATTCCCCAGCTTTAGCAGAGTTAATCCAAGAAGTCCTCAAGGAAAATAAAATTAACAGCAAAAGAGTCGCCACTGGTGTGCCGATGCGTGAGTCAATTATCCGGATTATCCCCATTCCTTCGGAATTGGACGAGCGGGAATTGCGAGAGCTGGTCTTGAATCATGAGGCTAGTTTATACCTTCCCTATCCTCGCGAGGAAGTGGATCTCGACTACCAAAAACTGGGCTACTTTCAGGATGAAGACGGGATCGAAAAAGTACAAGTATTATTAGTTGCTACTCGTCGGGAGATTACCGATGCCTATATGGAAACCTTCCAACAGGCAGGATTACAGGTAGATGTGCTAGAAATTAATAGTTTTGCCCTAATTCGGACGATTCGCGAGCATTTACGACAGTTTAGTTCCAATGAAGCTGCCGTTATTGTTGATATAGAATTTGATAACACGGAAATTGCCATCGTGGTGGACGGCGTTCCCCAATTTTCCCGCACTGTCCCCATCGGCACTTTCCAGCTACAAAATGCCCTCTCTAGGGCGATGAATTTGCCAACCTCCCGCAGTCCTGAGATTCTTTTGGGGATGACAATCCCGATTACTGCCTTTGATAGTCTTAGCACTAATCCGGGCACTTCTAGAGTCTCTACCAACGCCGGGATGACGGCACTGATGCGGGTTTTAGGGGAATTAACCGATGAATTGCGGCGATCGATTAATTTCTATCTTAACCAAAGTGATGAACTGGAAATCGTCCAATTACTTTTAGCCGGTCCTGGGGGCGGTTTAGCGCAACTAGACGAATACTTTACTCAACGTCTCAGCATCCCCACCATGGCAATCGATCCCATCGCATCACTAAATTTAGATACAACTCAAGAGATTCCTAATACCGAAAGACCGGGATTAGGAACAGTTCTCGGTTTAGGATTACGGGAGATATAGAGACAAAAATTATGTATAGTCTTGATGTTAATTTTCTTAAGGATCGCCATCTTACCCAAACCGGGAAAGGAACCCCCGCAGATCAGATTTCCACAGTTATTAACCTGCGTAAACAAACACCCCTGTTAATTGGTGTGGGAGTAGGGGCCGGATTATTGGTGCTGACGGGATTACTCGGTTTAATCGTCGGTTGGCAAACCGGCGAAACTCAGGCCCTAATTCAGCAACTGGACGCGGAATTAGGTCAACTGCAAATCCAAAGTAAAAAGCTAGAAACCCTGAGAGCGCAATTAACGGCGTTAGAAGGAGACAATAAAGCTCTAGTAGATGTCTTTAATCAGATTAGGCCTTGGTCAGCAATTATTCAAGAAATTCGTCAACAAACTCCCCCTACTGTCCAGCTAACCAGTGTGCAACAGGTGGAGTTTCCCGCTGCCCCGAATCAAGAGCAACCGAATCAGGTTACGCGCTTAAAAATCAGTGGTTTTGCCAGTAATTACGAAGCAGTCAATGATTATCTCTTAACCCTACAAGCTTCTCCTTTTCTACAGGGTAGGCAAACGGTGATCGAAAGTGCTGCCCTGGCCGATTTACCCGTAACGGTGGACAATCAGTACAAAAATATTGATGTTACTTTCCCGCAAGCGGTTCAATTTGTGATCGCTGCCCAATTAAGTGATACTCCTGCTACCCAACAACTACCTAATCTTGCCCGAAATGGCGCGATCGGGGTTATCACTAGAATTAATACTCTCAAACGCCAAGGAGCCATTCAACCATGACCTTTACCGAAGAATTTGAGGAGCGCGAATCAGAGGAATTTGACGAATATCCTATCGCTTTCGGGATAACTTTTACTCCCCGCAATAGTGGCATCGCCATCGCTGTGCTAGGTTTACTTGGCTCTTTCTATCTGCTTTTTAACTGGGTGATGCCCGCTTATAATACCTTGCAACAGTTGCAAAACGATGCAGCTGGCAAACAACAACAGGTAGATCAACAAAAAAGCAGTCTTGTACCGGCCCAATTCCAAAAAATTGAGAGTCAGTTGCAACAAAAAAAAGCGATTAAACAGCAAATACTCTCGCTTTTTGCCAAAGAAAAGGACTTAAGCACCATTCTCTTAGATATTAGTAATATCTTTAAGTCTCGCAATGTTAAGCTGATTAGTTTCCAACCCCAACGACTAGAACCAGTGGTGGTCTCCGATGGTTCCCTCGGTAGCGCAGTTAATAATAAGCTCAAACGTCAAACTTTTAACGTCAAGATCGAAGGGAACTATACTAACACTCAAGAGGTTATTCGAGATTTAGAAAGATTACAGCCGCTCATTTTGCTCAACAGTCTCAATACCCAGATGGAAAAGGAGGGAGCAGCGGTTAAAGTGGTTAGTACCGGCAACAATAAAGCCACTATCGTTCCCCAAAGTGATCAACCCGTGACCACAACTTTTCTTCTCAATGTAATTATTCCTCTCAGTGCCGCCGAATTAGCGAAATTAGCGCCACCCCCACCCCCCAAAGGTCAACCCCCCGCTAGTCCGTCCCAATAATAGTCTTCAATCCGGTGTGAGTATCGCGTTTTTTGTCCGTTGAATCCTGTAATCGTTGAGGAGTGAGGTTAAAGTGAATCCGTCCCGTTATGCCCTGTTTATCCCCGAAATTGCCTCGTTTTTATTGATGGCTCCCCTGAGCGCTTTGGCCGAGACCCCCATTTTCTTCCATGGTTCAGAGTTAAAATCTCCTACATCAAAAGTTGAACCCTTCGACTTGGCTCAGGGCAAGTTTTTGCAAGAGTTTAGTCAAGAAAATTTACAAAAGTCGCCAAGTCAGCTTGTCCCTTCCAGTGCGGCCGTAGAAAAGGACATCAGCGATCGCATTTTAGCCAGTGAAAAACTACTTGCCCAAAGTGCGCCCCTTGTCCCCAATCCTGAAATTATTATTCAAGGCGCACCCCAAACCCCCGGCGCTCCCACCCTACCCCGGGCCGTTGCCCCACCAGTGGGAGATATTGCCATCTCTAACATCGATGCTAGTGCTGAAAAGGTCAAATTCGAGCGTAATATAACCGTACCTCGTGTTTTACTCCGGGAAGCTTCCGCTAGAGAAGTATTAATGACCCTTGCTAACTATGCCGGTTATAACGTCGTTTTCACCAGCGCCCAGGGGGAAACTAACGCCACCTCTCAGACAGTTTCCTTGGAATTTACTAACGAATCGGTGGAAAACATTTTTAATGCCGTGTTGTTAATTTCTGGACTCCAGGCCAACCGTCAGGGCAAAACCATCTTTGTGGGGGCGCAATTACCCCAAGGCGCTCGTAATCTGATTAGCCGCACCCTGCGTCTCAACCAAGTTAAAGCCGTCAATGCTGCCACTTTCCTCGCCACCCAAGGGGCAGAATATCAGCGTTTAGTCTCTAAAACCGAGGATATCGTCGATCCCCTCACTGGACGAGTCGTCGGTCGCCGGGATGTTCCTGCCACTCTAGAGGCAATTAAACCCCAAAACACACAAGGCTCACAAGCTGCCCTACTTTTAACCGGTTTAAGAATTGCCGCCGATGATCGCCTTAATTCTATTAATTTAATTGGCGAACCCCGACAAGTCCAGATCGCCACCTCTTTATTAACCCAACTGGATGCCCGTCGCCGTCAGGTAGTGGTTAATGTCAAAGTTATCGATGTTAACCTGCTCAATACAGACCGTTTTAACAGTAGTTTTTCCTTCGGTTTTAACGATGGTTTCTTTGTTCAAGATAACGGGGCGGCAGTACTGAACTTTGGTAATATCAACCCACCCACTAGCTCGACTGTAGGCAGACCGGGGGCTTTTGCACAGCCTGTTGTGCCGATTTTCGATATCATATCAGGTACGGGGACAGCAGAAATTCAACCTTTTTTTGACATTCAGAATGGCGCTCCTTTTGGCCGTGTTAACCGGGGACCGAATGACTTTTCAGGGGGTCTAACACCCTACTCGCGCCCTAGTTTTGGTCGCACTGTTAACCCCTTCCAACCCGGATTGAGTGATATTACTATTGACCCAGAGACGGGAATAATAGAGTATGAATACGAACCCCCGACCCTCTTCCAATACCCCCAAAGATTCCTGATGACCCTGCAAGCCTCAATTCAGACAGGAAATGCCAAGATTCTCACCGATCCCTCGCTGGTGGTGCAGGAAGGTCAACAGGCCACCGTTAAGCTCACCGAGAAAGTGCTAGAAAGTGTCCAGACAAGCGTAGATCCTCTCAGTGGCGAACGCACCACTACTCCCGTCCTCGCCGATGCTGGATTAACTTTAGCGGTAAACGTCGATCAGGTGGATGATAACGGCTTTATTTCCCTGTCGGTTAGCCCTACCATCGCCTCTCCAGGATCTCCAATTCAATTTAATAGCGGTGGTCTGACAATCAACACCCTTACCCCTCTGATTCGTCGGGAATTAACTTCTGGTTTAATTCGTCTCCGAGATGGACAGAGTTTAATTCTTTCTGGGATTATCCAAGAGCGCCAACAGAGTTCTGAGTCAAAAGTGCCAGTTTTAGGCGATATTCCCATTTTAGGAGCTTTATTCCGCAGTCGTACTAATCGCAACGATCGCTCGGAGGTGATTATTCTTCTCACTCCCAAAATTATCGAAGATACGGCCACCTCTACCCTCGGCATCAACTATCAACCCGGACAAGACGCGGCGGAAATCCTTCAGCGTCAAGGGTTTCCCGTGCAGCCGCGACAGTAATCAGTAATCAGTTATCTAGGGCTAGCTGAATAAATCTTAAAAGCCTGTTAGATAAGGCTTTTAGACCAAATCCTGTTATAATAAAAAGATTAAAGACGAGGAGATAAAATGCCCCGAAAAGCTTACTTAGCCAAATATCTAACTTCATTTGAGCCGCAAGGACTATCTCCTGTCAAATTTTCAAGGGACAGCTTGTACTCCCTTCTCGCAACTGTCTGAGAGAATTGTGCTGTAAGATATCTTCAGTTTCAATTGTTTAGGCTCGCAATCCTAGATGAGAATAAATTTCGGTAGCTTTTGCGGCAATCTCAGGAAATTAACGGTTAACTATATGAATTCTGCTAAAATTATCGCTATTATCACGGGAGCGATTTCGATTTTAATCGCCGTTGCCTATTTAATCCTAGTTCAGATTCTGGACTTTCGCACCGAGATGATTCCCGCTCCCCTAGAAGTTATTTTTCCCGGATGATAAAAATCGGGGTTGAAAAATTTTCAACCCCGAAAAAAAGCAATTTTTGAGCGGATTAACCCACTGGTTGTAACTGTAATTGCGAGAGAATATTGTTCTGCTCGGAGCGCTGATGACTAGAGACTGTCACCACACCGTCCGCAGTTACATCTAATAGCGCATGGTCTCCAGAATTGACTTTTCCCGATAACATCGCCTCGGCTAAACTATCCTCTAAGCGTCGAGTTAAAGCACGACGTAAAGGCCGCGCACCGTAGCTAGGATCATAACCCTCATTGATAACTAAATCCTTAAAAGCGGCGGTAACTTCCACAGAAATTCCTTTTTCTGTCAATTGTTTGGCTAGATCTGCGATCAGAATATCGGCAATCTGGGTAACTTCTTCGCGAGTTAACTGTCGGAAAACAATGATTTCATCGAGACGGTTGAGAAATTCGGGACGGAAATATTGTTTTAACTCCTCTGTTACCCGATTAGAAATCTGTTGGTAACGCGATTGAGCAAAATCGTCAGCAATCTCGAATCCTAAGCTATTACCGCCTTTTTCGATGACTTTTGAGCCAATATTCGAGGTCATGATAATTAGGGTGTTCTTAAAGTCCACCCGACGACCTTGGGAATCGGTCAAATGACCATCTTCTAACAGTTGCAGGAGAAGATTAAAAACATCGGGATGTGCCTTCTCGATTTCGTCAAACAAGACCACTCTATAGGGTTGACGACGCACTGCTTCCGTTAACTGACCGCCTTCATTGTAACCGATGTATCCGGGAGGCGCACCAATTAACTTAGAAACCGTGTGGGATTCCATAAATTCCGACATATCTAGGCGAATCATACTGGATTCCGAGCCAAAGAGTAACTTAGCTAAGGCTTTCGTTAATTCGGTTTTACCCACTCCCGTGGGACCGGCAAAAATAAACGAGGCAATCGGACGGTTAGGATTCTTTAAATTTACTCGCGCTCGACGAATAGCACGAGAAACGGCATTCACTGCCTCCTGTTGGCCAATAATCCGCTCGTGCAGTTGAGATTCCAGATTTAAGAGTGATTCTGACTCAGTTTCAGTTAATTGGGTAACGGGAATACCAGTCCAAGCGGCGACAATTTGGGCGATTTCCTCCGCATCCACCACGGGAATCAAAGATTCGGGGTTAATTAGGGGTGATTCTTCGTTAACCTCTGCGGGACTTTTACTTTGCAGAGAATAGCGTAGATGGGTGCGGGATCCCGCTTCATCGAGAAGATCGATCGCTTTGTCCGGTAAAAAGCGATCATTGATATAGCGCGAGGATAGATTAACGGCAGCTTCGATCGCTTTTTGATCGTATTTTACCTGATGGAAATCCTCGTAGGTGGCTTTTAAACCGCGTAAAATCTCGATCGCTTGCTCTTTAGTTGGTTCTCCCACCATAACTGGCTGAAAACGTCTTTCTAGAGCCGCATCTCGCTCAATATGCCGTTTATACTCATCGAGAGTCGTTGCCCCTAAACACTGTAACTCCCCGCGAGCTAAAGCAGGTTTAAGCAAGTTAGAAGCATCCATAGCTCCTCCCATGCTACCAGCACCCACAAGAGTGTGAATTTCATCGATAAACAGGATAATATTGCCTGATTTGCGAACTTCCTCCACGATACCCTTTAAACGTTCCTCAAAATCGCCGCGAAAACGGGTTCCCGCCAGTAAAGACCCCATATCGAGGGCAATTACCTGTTTATCCTGCAAAAGTTCGGGAATATCGCCATTATGGATGCGTTGTGCTAACCCTTCAGCGATCGCTGTTTTGCCCACCCCCGGCTCACCCAGTAAAATCGGATTATTCTTGCTGCGACGGCCTAAAATTTGGACAACTCGCTCGATTTCTGGCTCTCTACCGATTAAAGGGTCAATTTTGCCATTTTTGACCTCTTGGTTTAAATTGCGACCATATTGGGCTAAAATCCCGCCTTGGGGAGCATTTTTCTGGTCTTCATAGTCACTCTTTGCCGTGAAGCGACCACTAGCGACTTTTTCCCCGGCATTTTTAATTAAAAAGCCGCGAAGTTTGATCAAATCAACACCCTGCATAATTAAAATTTTAGCGGCTAGGGATTCGGGATCGCTGGTGATAGCGAGTAATAGATGTTCAGGTGCGATCGCCTGTTCCCCTAATTGTCGAGCTTCCTGAAATGCTTGCTCGAACATCTTTTTCGCTTTCGGGGTAAAAGGGATATTAACGGGACTGTAACCGGTGCCGCGGCCGGTCATTCCTTCAATCAGGCGGCGACTTTCGTGCAGGGTGACTTTTAAATCCTTGAGAATTAAGGCTGCGCTGGCGGTGGCTTCTCCTATCAATCCTAACAGTAAATGCTCTGTACCGACGACACTGTGACCGGTACGACGGGCTTCCTCTTGAGCGAACATCACCGCTTTGATAGCTTTCTGGTTAAAGTATTCAAACATGATCGACGGCTTCCTGGCTACTGGGCTTTACTTGTTACTGTAACGTTTTCTTTACATTAGCCGGAAGGGGGATATCCGTATCAGCAGGGTGGGTTAGGGGGGTTTTTACTGTGAACAGTGAACAGTAAAGATAATATCTTTTTGGAGAGTGGGGAATAGTTAAAGGTTTCACCAGTTTGTGTCATCGGTTAAAATCCTGAGCTACAAGTAGAACGCTAATTGCTCACTCCCCTCTTAATCAAATACTTAAATCCTACTAAAATCGTCTAAAACTGACTGAAAGTGTTGGCTAATTTATCAGCAATTCCCTCGATCCAAATTTCGTCTTGTTTAGTATAACTGCGCGGTGCATTTGCCGCCAAAATTAACACCCCTTCCTTACCGATGGGTTGACAGATTAGTCCTTGGGTGTTTTCTGGCAAATAGTCAAACTCGATTTTAGCGGGATATAAATTTAAATTAACTAAATAAACTGCTTTACTGGTTTCTAAAACTCTTTTGATAATATTACTAACTTTAACTTCAGAATTCTGGCTTAAGATACCGCGACGTAATAAAACTTCTCCCTGATAATAAACGATCAGAGATTTTGTGGCGGTGTTAGTTAAAAGTAAATGGGAAGCCCAAGCAAGCTCAATTTTAACTGATTCTGGCAAATCTGGGGCAAATTCCAGGCCTTCGCGCCCGATTAATTCCACCGCATCCGGTAAGCGGGGTTGAACTCTTTGCCAGATTAAACCCACCAAAATTAAAACCCCACTCAAAATCACTCCCATCACATCGGAACGCGCTTGCGATGGGGTTAAATCGGCAGTGGCAAAACGATTAAACATTAATACCGTACCCCCGACGATGCCGGCGAACAGGGGTAACAGTCTTAAAATACGATTGGGATCAGCTGGTGCCATAGCTGAGAACTATTCCTCGTCTAGTTCTAAAATCCGCTGGAAAAGATAGCCTGTACCTCTAGCGGTGAGAATTAACTCAGGATTACTGGGATCATCCTCTAATTTGGCTCGTAAACGGGAAATATGCACATCTACCACCCGCGTATCCACATGACGTTCGGGGGTATAACCCCAAACTTCCTGAAGGATTTCCGAACGGGAAAAAGCTTCTCCCGAGCGACTGACCAATAATTCCAGTAAACTAAATTCCATACCAGTCAGACGGATGCGTTCATCCCCCTTATAAACTTGGCGTTTATTAGTATCGATTTTAATGGAACCGATATGAATCACACCGGAACTAGGAATCCCCGGAGCGCCATTTTTCTCCACCCGACGCAACACCGAACGAATCCGCGCCTCGAGTTCTTTGGGAGAAAAAGGTTTAACTACATAGTCATCCGCCCCCAATTCTAGCCCGGTAATTCGATCGGCCACATCGCCCAAAGCGGTTAACATAATGATAGGAATATCCGATTCTTTGCGGAGTTCCTGACAGACACCGTAACCGTCTAATTTCGGCATCATCACATCCAAAACCACTAAATCGGGTTCAGCGGTGCGGAAGGTTTCTAAAGCTTCCTCGCCGTCGGCGGCGGTGACGACTTCATAACCAATCATCGACAAACGAGTCTCTAAGATACGACGGATGCTGGCTTCATCATCAACAACGAGAATTTTTTCCTTTTGGTTCTCCAACTGACTTAACACTCCTTAGTTAAATAGTGTGATGAATTTTAAAGTTAAATAACGAGCGTTCCTGTTTATAGAATATCCTTTGGCCGTTATCATTAAGCCTAAATTTCTTATTTTATTTCTTTTATGGCGATTATCAATAACTTCAGGGGCTTCCTTCCCCCCTATCATACTTAATTAAATTTGACAAGAGAATTGATCCTCAAACCGCTTTTCTGCAACTTTTCTTAAAAAACATGGCGAAATCGCGAACAATATATATCTGTAGCGCTTGTGGGGCGGAATCTCCCCAATGGTTGGGAAAATGCCCCAGTTGTGACACCTACGGGACGCTAGAAGAACAAGTGATGGCTGGTGGCAATAATCCGGCGGGAAATCGCCCAGGATGGCAAAATAGTCGCCCAAATAACGGCAAAGGACAACGCAACCCGCAACCGCGCATCTCGGTGCGCTTCTCGGAAATTACCCAGTATGAACAGGAACGTTTTCCCTCTGGTTACGGGGAATTCGATCGCGTTCTCGGTGGTGGCATTGTTCCTGGTTCTCTTGTACTAATCGGCGGCGATCCGGGCATCGGCAAATCGACGCTTTTACTGCAAGTTACCAACCAACTCGCCCAAAGATTACCGCGCATACTCTACGTTTCCGCCGAAGAATCGGGACAACAGATTAAACTGCGGGCTGCCCGTTTGGGGGTGGGAGTGGTTCCCGTGGAGTCGGAAAATAACGGCAATGGCAAGGAAAAAAAAGCCTCTGAATCAACCCCAGAACTCGATAATCATCTCTATGTTCTGCCAGAAACCGATTTAGAGGAAATTTTGCGAGAATTAGAATCTTTACGCCCACAGGTAGCGGTAATTGATAGTATTCAAACTCTTTATTTTGGGGCCTTAACTTCCGCACCGGGATCCGTCGCCCAAGTTCGCGAATGTACCTCCGCCTTGATGCAGGTGGCAAAACGGGAGAATATTACTTTATTAATTGTCGGTCATGTGACTAAAGAAGGGGCGATCGCTGGTCCGCGAGTTTTGGAACATTTGGTCGATACGGTGTTATATTTTGAAGGCGATCGCTATGCCTCCCATCGTCTCTTAAGATCTGTGAAAAACCGTTTTGGGGCCACCCATGAGATCGGTATTTTCGAGATGGTGGATCACGGTTTGGCAGAAGTGGAAAACCCCTCAGAATTATTTTTAGGCAATCGCGATGAATTTTCCCCCGGCACGGCGACGGTGGTAGCCTGTGAAGGTACACGCCCGATTGTGGTGGAGTTACAGGCATTGGTTAGCCCTACCAGCTACGCTTCCCCCCGAAGATCGACTACTGGCATAGAATACAACCGATTACAGCAAATTCTCGCCGTTTTAGAAAAGCGTGTCGGTATTCCTTTATCGAAATTAGATGCCTATGTTGCCTCCGCAGGAGGGTTAGGAGTGGAAGAACCGGCGGCGGATCTGGGAGTTGCGATCGCTGTTGTCGCTAGTTTTCGCGATCGAGTCGTGGATCCGCGCACAGTCTTAATTGGGGAAGTGGGATTAGGCGGACAAGTGCGCTTAGTGTCGCAAATGGAACTAAGATTAAAAGAAGCGGCGAAATTGGGCTTTAAACGGGCGATTGTCCCCAGAGGTCAAGTTTATCCCGAAGATGTGGGCTTAGAAATTGTTCCAGTCGGCAAGGTAATCGAGGCAATTGTCGCCGCAATTCCCCCCCAGCAGCGCTTTGGGGAAGATATGGAAGACGAGGAAGGGGAAGGGCAAGAATAACGGTACAATGCTAAAAAAGATTAAATTACTTGGGAGATTTTCACCATGTCTGTGTTAGCTGTTGCCGCTTTAGCGGGTTATCTGATCGTTTTTAGCGGAATTGCCCTCGGTCTCTTTTTCGGTCTGCGCTCCGCTAAAATTATCTAGTATATAAAAGCTGTAGTGATCGGTTTAACTGGTCACTATTGCCCATTCTAGGGGAAATAAAAAATGACTGTTATTCCCGACTTAAAAACTCTCTACGAAATTGATGATTCTCTTTGGTTAGAAGCAACTATCGAACTGCTCAAGGCTAAAAAATTTGACGCTTTAGACTTAGATAATTTAATCGAGGAGTTAGAAGACTTGGGAAACGAAAAAAAGTTTCGTGTTGCCAGTTTATTAGAGCAAATTATCAGACATTGTTTATTATTACAATTTTGGACAAGGGAAAGAGAATATAATCAGGATCACTGGGAGTTAGAAATAGTCAACTTTCAAATTCAGCTAAAAAGAGGCTTAACCACCAATCTTCGTAATTATTTACAAAATGAATTAACTAGTATTTATGAAGATGCAGTTTTCTTTGTGCGGAAAAAGACAAAGAATAAAGTTATTTTCCCTGATACTTGTCCCTACAGTTTAGAAGAACTTCTCGATCCTAATTGGCTACCACTTTACGAATAAAGGAGATAAAAATGACTGTTATTCCCGACTTAAAAACTCTCTACGAAATTGATGATTCTCTTTGGTTAGAAGAAACCATCGAACTTTTGAAAGCGAGAAGATTTGACGCTTTAGATTTAGAAAACTTAATCGAGGAGTTAGAAGATTTGGGTAACGAAAAAAAGTTTCGTGTTGCTAGTTTTTTACAGCAAATTATTCGTCATGCTTTGTTACTGCAATTTTGGACAAGGGAAAGAGAATATAATCAAAGTCATTGGCAAGCAGAACTAGTAAATTTTCAAGATCAATTAAATACCTACCTAACGGCAAGTTTACGGAAATATTTAGAACAAGAATTTGATAATATTTATCAGAAAGCACTCCGTTATGTGAGAAAAAAGACCAACAATCAAGTCAACTTTCCCAATACTTGTCCCTACAGTTTAGAAGAACTTCTCGATTCTAATTGGCTACCACCTTACGAATAAAGGAGATAAAAAATGACTGTTATTCCCGACTTAAAAACTCTCTACGAAATTGATGATTCTCTTTGGTTAGAAGAAACCATCGAACTTTTGAAAGCGAGAAAATTTGACGCTTTAGACTTAGAAAACTTAATCGAGGAGTTAGAAGATTTGGGTAACGAAAAAAAGTTTCGTGTTGCTAGTTTTTTACAGCAAATTATTAGACATTGTTTATTATTACAATTTTGGACAAGGGAAAGAGAATATAATCAAGCTCATTGGAAAGCAGAGATAGTGAGTTTTAAAGATAAACTAAAACGTTATTTAACCACAAATCTTCGTAAATATCTGGAGCAAGAGTTTGATAATATCTATGAAGATGCAGTGCGATACATTCGTCAAAAAACTGATAATCAAGTTAACTTTCCCGATACTTGTCCCTACAGTTTAGCAGAACTTCTCGATCCTAATTGGCTACCACCTTACGAATAAAGGAGATAAAAAATGACTGTTATTCCCGACTTAAAAACTCTCTACGAAATTGATGATTATCTTTGGTTAGAAGAAACTATAGAACTGCTCAAGGCTAAAAATCTTGCATCGCTAGACTTAGAAAACTTAATTGAGGAGTTAGAAGATTTGGGAAACGAAAAAAAGTTTCGTGTTGCTAGTTTTTTACAGCAAATTATTAGACATTGTTTATTATTACAATTTTGGCAAGATGAAAGAACATATAATCGTAGTCATTTGCGCTCAGAAATTGTCAATTTCAAAAACCAGATCGATACTTATTTAACTACTAATCTCCGCAATTATCTCAGTCAAGAATTACCTCGCATTTATCAGAAAACCTTAAATTATGTTAGAGAAAAAACCGATAATCAAGTTAGTTTTCCTCAGAAATGTCCCTACAGTTTAGAAAACCTGCTCGCTCTCGATTGGTTTCCTCCAGAAAATGAATAAAGGAAAAAATGAAATGCTGAAAAAGTTTCTACGTTGGCTGATTATTGGGGGAACCTTATTTTTTGTTCTCAGTAATCTTAAAAATAACTGGGATAACGTCACCTCAGTTAGAATTGAAAATCACGGTTGGTTATTTCTTTTCTTGGCACTTGTAACCACAGTTATCGCTCAAATTTGGGCAGGATGGGTGTGGACATGGATACTCAAAAGCTATCAACAACCGATTAAAACCTCCGCAGGAATTGGGATCTATATGATTACCAATTTAGGAAAATATCTACCCGGTAATATCGGACACTTTTATGCTCGCATTGTGGCAATTAATAAAGCAGGAAGTGATTGGGGAACCGCTAGTTTAAGCGTTTTATTAGAACTTTTATTGCTGGTGTGTGCAGCCTTAGCCATAGCAGTTATTGGTAGTGGTTTAGGTTGGATGAAATCTAGCGCCAGTCTAGGGATACAGATATTAGTTTTAGGATTGATTTTAATCGGCATTCATCCCAAATTTTTAAATTATCCTCTCAAAATCCTTAGCCAAAAGAAAAAGATTACTCAAGAACCTGTTTATTTAACTAGATATCCTCTCGTCCCTCTCTTGGGTGAAACCGGATTTTTATTGTGGCGCGGTGCAGGTTTTATTTTAGCTTGGATGGTATTAAAAATGATTACCCCCGCTCAGATTTTACCCCTCTTAGGAACCTTTAGTTTTGCTTGGTTATTGGGTTTAGTTGTCCCCGGAGCGCCGGGAGGATTAGGAGTGTTTGAGGCCACAGCGATCGCACTTTTAGACACAGAGAAATTTCCCGCCGCTAACGTACTTGTCACCGTTGCTATCTATCGTTTAATTAGCATTGTCTCCGAAGTGATTGCCGCTGGAATCGGGACAAAATTAGTTAAAGATAAAGCCAAGTTTTTTGGCTAGCTTAAGAATATTATTCCTAGACTTCCCTGTTGACAAAAGGCCATAACCTGTGCTACAGCAGGGATTAAGAGAATTTCCAGCGCCCCATTACAGGGTACAAATCAGGCAAGCACCCGATAAATCTAACGCATGATTGTTGCGGTTCAGATGTTGAAAAAAGCTTCCTTGTACCGATTCTTGGGGTAAGGGTTTAGGTTGTTTCTCACTCTTTATCTAGGGTTGGCTGAATAATCGACCCACCTAGCGGCGGGAAAAAGAGGAAAATTGAAAAAAGGGTAAAAAAGGTTACAGAGTCCTCCCAGCACCGCACACCACCCGAAAACTGAAGCTATCGTTGATGTAGTCGGGATAGCCCCTGTTGCGATCAGCAGAACGACAGCTACTAGGGTAGTCAAACCAAGAACCGCCCCGCAGACACTTGGGAGATTGAGAGCGATTATCATTATCGATAAGCCACGCTGATCCATCCTCGGTTGCTCCAATATAGTTATTATGCCAATCGTCTTGGCACCACTCCCAAACATTGCCACTCATGTCATGGAGTCCCCAAGCATTGGGTTTTTTCTGGCCCACAGGATGAGTTGTCTGCTGAGAATTTCCGCTATACCAAACGTAATCTCCTAACTGATTGGCATCATCACCGAAATAAAAGCGCGTGGTTGTCCCCGCTCTACAAGCATATTCCCATTCCGCTTCCGTCGGTAGGCGATAGATTTTCCCTGTTATTTGACTTAATTTCTTACAAAAAGCTCGAGCATCTCTCCAACTAACCATTTCCACTGGATTTTGCGGATTATTTTCAAAATGAGAGGGATTGGTTCCCATTACCGCTTTATATTGTGCCTGAGTCACTGGATATTTCCCGATCGCAAAACTGTTGACTTGAACTTGGTGTTGAGGCTTTTCAGAATTGCTGTCAGGAGATCCCATGAGAAATTCACCTGCTGGTAAGTTCACCATCTCCAGTGTTACTCGATTGGGTAATTTTTCGATAAATGAAGTTCTATTGCCTAGTGCTGTCTCTAGTTGAGAAAGGGGAGGAATAGGAGAGTCACCGACTACAGAGGTGGTAAAATTCCCGACTCTCTCGATTACATGGTTATTGATGCGTTGAATGGCGGTTTCCAGTTCGATTTCCTCGTTGGGGATTTCTACTTCCGTCCATTGCCATCCTTCCTGCTCGGCTCGCTCTAATGCGATCGCTAAACGGCCGCGCTTTTCTTCACTGGTGACGAGGAAATTGAGCAAACTAGCCGATAGATTCTCGTTTCTGCCGAAAGAGAGGGCCAATTCGGAACTGAGAATGTTCTGGACGAGGGATTCCACTTCGCTGACACTGCGAGAAAGTTCCCCGTCAATGGTCACTACTCGATCAATTAAGCCCTGAAACTGTCCGATAATTGGTTTTAGGTATTGTTCTAGATTAATGGCTACTTGAGACATTTCGATCGCTTCTTTTTCCAGATTATCTAACTCCAGCTGCAGCTGATACACTTGTTTATAACGGTTCAACTGGCCAGTCATTTTCGAGAAAACCTGTTTGTGTGTATCCTGATCTTCAGCTAATTTCTCGATACTTTCGCCGATTAGGTCGATTTTCTTGAGCATAAGCAAGCTAGAGCGACCAACGAGAATCACGGTCTGCAAAATCTGCTGTTTCTGTAGTCTCAGGGTATCTCGCAGTTCGAGTTCGGCCGATCCGATGCTGTTCTCCAAAGATTGGCGTTTTCGCTCTGTTTCCGCCAATTTCTGGCATTTAACCGCCACGGCCTCCTTGATTTCCTCGGTCAGTGACTGGAAAAACCGCCGGTATTCATCCTTATGGTCGGCGAGAAATCTGATTAACTGGTTATAGTCCCCGACTAATCTTTCTAATTCTTGAAAAGTTTCCTCGAAATTGAGGGGTTCTTCTTTTTTACTCAATCCCAGCCATATATTGCGAACCCGTTTCCCGGTTTTAATCAGTTGCTCTCTTTCTTGAATCTGATCCTGCAAAACTAATAAATCAGGGCGATTTAGTTGGGGAAGTTGATAGGTTTTTCGATAAAGCTTGATTTTTGCTGTTTCTTCTGCCATCGCCGTGGTCGCTGAGGATGAGTTTTTTTTATTTTAGCCCGATTTTTGATAACCAAATAGGGCTGGCTGAATAATGGTAAAACCCTTTTAAAATAAGGCTTTTGACCTGTTAAAGTCCGATGTTAGTGCCAGAAAATAGGATTAGGACATTCAAAAACCTTACATTATCCTTATCACAGTACATGAACTCGTACAAAAAAGGAGGGCAACAAAGCCTGAAACGCCTACCCTACCCTAGGTCTTTTTCAGCAAGCTCTAGATAGTCAACAGTTTGTTACTTTTGATCGCCCATTGGGTCAATTCCGTGCGATTATGAAGACCGGTTTTATGGAGCATATTCGACACATGACTTTCGATCGTCCGTTGACTAACATTGAGTTTTGTTGCGATTTCCCGATTAGCCAGTCCCTGGGCGACCAATTGTACTACTTTTAACTCTGTTGGGGTTAATTCCACATTAGCCGGAACCTGAAGAAGGGTGACATACTCGGAATGGCTGCGGGTGTTGCGTTTCGGCAACTGGCCCGCTTGTTTGAGGGAAGACTCCACCAGGGCCACTAATTTCTCTGGTTCAAAGGGTTTGACTATATAAAAATCGGCCCTGTTGGTTAAACCTGTTGTCTTGTCCTGACTTTGACCACTAGGGGAGAGAAAAATCACAGGAATGCCACTAAAACGACTGTCCTGACGAATTTTTTCGAGGAAGGCATAACCGTCCATTTCCGGCATGATCAGATCACAGATAATGATATCGGGCATTTCCCTTGCTTTGGCCGCATTTGCCCCGCGTTCGAGGATTGCTAGGGCCTCCCGACCGTTTTCTGCGGTTGTCACCCTATAACCACGAAACTCTAGATAATCTTTCACCAAAAGTATTAAATTTGGGTCATCGTCGATTAATAAAAGTTGTTTATTGTCTTTGTTGGTCTCTTTCATCGCTATTTTTCTGGGCTGCAGGGTTGGGGGAATGGAGACGGACAAAGGATCGACAGGCAAAAGGCAAAAGGTAGTTAGATATGTGCAGTTAATTAGGGTTTCAGCTAGTTTTAACCCTGTTTTCCTCTATTGTTTCGGTTTCTTCTCCTAGACAGTTCAGAGAGATTGCTGGTAAATCGTGGCAAAGGAAAGCATTTTCGGTGACGATTTGATTCCCGATTAGGTGTTCTTGGATAATTCTTTCGATCGCTTCCTTATTCACCCTTCCATACCAGACTCCTTCCGGGTACACTAATAAAATTGGGCCTTGGCTACAAACCCGCAAACAGTTGGCTTTAGTGCGAAAAATACAGCCTGGACGGTTCGCGCTAGGGCGATCGAGTTCTAATTCACTTAACCGTTTCTTTAAATAATCCCACACTTCTAACCCTTCTTGCTTATCACAGCATTTTGGCTTAGTCTGATCGCAGCAGAGAAATAGATGACGCTGGATCTGGGACAATCCCAACTTAGCGGCATTTTCCCTCAAGATATCTCTAGTGTCTGTTTCTTCCATAAGTTTTTTTTATCAACCAAACTCTTGACATTGAACAGAAAATGTGCATAGCCGACTAAAATTTCGGTTTGAGGATGTAACGATAGATAAGATAAAAAATAGCTGCGAGGATTAAAGCGCTTAAAACTGCGCTAACTAGCCGTAAAATTGCCGTTAAAATCGAAAAAGTCACAAAAACCCCCGCCACTGCCACAACTACCTGTGCTGGTGTGGACAAGCTGCCGTACCAAGTTTTCGCTTTTTCAACAGTGGCTGCGAAACTAACCCGGGTATCAACGGGGGGGAAATCGTCGGTTTCAATTTCCACTTCCACTTCTTCTGGGGTATATTTAGTATCGAACGGTTCGGGAGACTTCATAAATACTCAAGCTACTTAACACTTCATCCCTATTTTATCGGTGATTGGGGTTGATAGGGGTTGAGGCCAGATCAATGTAACAATGAGTTTATCAATAGCTAAACGACCGGAATCTATGAGCCTATCGACTCCCACCGTTACCGCCATCAATTATCCTGATGCTACCATCACTAGGGCCGAACGCGCCCTCTGTTGTTCCCCTTTCCGTCTTACTTTATTCGTCGCTATGCTGGAGCAAAGTGTATCACTTTTAAGCATTCCGGGTGCTGGGGGTTTAGAAAAAGGTTATACTTCCAGACTGCTGACGGAAGCAGCAGCGGAAAGCTATCTTCTCTGGTTGATTAAAGTGGGAATTTTGCGGCGCGAAGTAGATGGACAGGGGATAACCGATAGTTTTCGTCTCACTCCTTTGGGGAGGAAATTAATAGAAAAATGGCAACCCCAAGGGGACTTTTTCCCTAAACCCACTTTCTGGCAAAGATTTTTAAATACTCTGCAACGTTGGTTTTCTTTGTAATGCTGTTGGGAGTCAGTTATCAGTTAAGTAGTCGTGCAAAATTAATTTCCTAGTAAAGATAGGCAAAAGGCAAGAGGCAAAAGGCAAGAGGGGGTTAGATATGTGTAATTAATTTTGCTTAGGTACTTATCAGTTATCAGTTATCAGTTATTAGCTTCTGAAGGCAAGAGGCAACAGGCAAGAGGCAAGAGAAAGAATCTGGCAATTCTCCTGCCAAAAAAGTTTATAAACTAAGTACATCAAAGCTTTTAGCTTAACAAATTAGGTTGTAGATTCGGTCATTGTTATCAGTTATCAACTGATTACTGTTTACTGATTACTGTTCACTGAAAATACTCAATAAAAAAACTAGATGAAAGCAATTATGGTAGTGGGGACGACTTCCCACGCGGGTAAATCTTTTTTAACTGCCGCTTTATGTCGTTTATTCCACCGGAAAGGTTGGCAGGTAACACCCTTTAAAGGTCAGAATATGGCCCTTAATGCCTATGTTACCGCTGAAGGGGGAGAAATGGGTCACGCTCAGGCGGTGCAAGCATGGGCCGCGGGGACAATTCCCCGGGTAGAAATGAACCCAATTTTATTAAAACCCCAGGGAAATATGACCTCTCAGGTGATTATTAAAGGTAAGGCTGTGGGTGTCACCACGGCAGCGGATTATTATCAGAATTATTTTGACCAAGGTTGGCAAGCAATTAAAGAATCTTTAGCTAAATTATCAACAGAATTTGATCTAGTTGTCTGTGAAGGTGCGGGAAGTCCGGCGGAAATAAACCTCAAACATCGCGATTTAACTAATATGCGGGTAGCTAAATATCTCGATGCCGCTACTATTTTAGTGGTGGATATTGATCGCGGGGGGGCTTTTGCTCACGTCGTCGGTACGTTAGAATTATTAGAACCGGAGGAAAGAGCTTTAATTAAAGGTATTGTGATCAATAAATTTCGCGGACAAAAATCTCTCTTAGATTCAGGGATTACTTGGCTAGAAGATTATACAAAAATTCCCGTCTTAGGAGTCCTTCCCTATAGTGATATCTTTTTAAGTGCCGAGGATTCTCTCAGTTTACTTGATCGCCCCGCCCAAAAACCTAAAGCTGAACTAAATATCAGTGTCATTCGTCTGCCTCATATCGCTAATTTTACTGATTTTGACCCTCTCTGCGGTGAAGCAACGGTTAATGTCCGTTATCTAGAATTACAGGAATCTTTAGGTGATCCCGATGGGGTAATTATACCCGGTTCTAAAACTACCGTCGCTGATTTAATTGCTCTTAATCAAAGTGGTATGGCTAATCAATTACAAGCCTATCACCAAAGGGGAGGTATTATCTTTGGCATCTGTGGTGGTTTGCAAATGTTAGGGCGATTAATCCTGGATCCTGACCATCGAGAAGGTCCCGATAGTGAGGCAGCTGGCTTAAATTTACTGCCCTTAAAAACGGTAATTACTGCCGAAAAAATCACCTGTCAACGACAAGTTTTATCTAATTTTCCCCAAGGGGGTTTACCAGTAACAGGATACGAAATTCACCAGGGAATAAGCGAATGGGAAAGTGAATCAGGTTATCAAAAAATGTTCGAGGAGGATGCTAGTCTAGGAATTGTTAATGATTCTCTGTCAATTTGGGGCTGTTATTTACATGGTATCTTTGATAATGGTTCTTGGCGAAGAACTTGGCTAAATCATCTGCGTCAGCGTCGCGCTTTATTGTCTTTGCCTACGGGAATTGCTAATTATAGTGAACAAAGAGAAATAACCCTAGATAATATGGCTAATTTATTGGAAGAACATTTAAATCTTACACCTATTTTTGCTCATTTGTAAGGAGAAACTATGACTATTTCAGTGCGTTTTTTACCCGATGATATTATCATAGAAGCGGAAACGGGAGAACTATTATTAGATGTGGCCAAAAAAGCAGGAATTGACATTCCTACTGGCTGTTTAATGGGTTCCTGTCACGCTTGCGAGGTAGAATTAGATGATGGTACTCAAATTTGTAGTTGTATTACTGGTATCCCCAGCGATCGAGATTCTTTAACTGTTCATTTATACTCCGATCCGCTTTGGTAGTTGTTCAGGTTTTCTGATAATAGAGGTCAGCTATTCATGTTAAATTTACGACTTCTAACTCGGAGAAAAATGGCTCGGAGAATTCTCACATAAGCGAAGGTTTTTAATTTTTGCAGGATGTCCATTGACAATAGCATATGCGATGTATTGATAAAATGCTATGGTATATCCTATCAATGGGATGTAAGAATAAATTTCACCAAACCCTTGACAAAAGTTACTTTTTGTATTACCCTGCGATAGTGGTGATACCACGAAAAATACTTACATATTAACTATTTTAAGATATGTCAGATTATTATCATTATCAAAATTCTTGCTGTGGGACTGCCCACGCTTATTTGCTACCCTCTCTGAGTCAGATTTTTGCCAATCTTGCTCCTCCTGAAAAGCGTATTTTTGATCTCGGTTGTGGCAACGGTTCGATCGCTAATTGGTTATCAGAAAAAGGATTTCAGGTCAGTGGCTGCGATCCTTCCGAATCGGGGATAGCAGAGGCAAAAAAAGCCTATCCTGAACTTGATCTATACGTCGGCTCCGCCTATGATGATCTGGCTAGTAAATTTGGTAATTTTCCGCTGCTAATTAGTTTGGAAGTGGTAGAACACGTCTATGCTCCGCGCGATTATGCTAAGACCGTTTATAATCTCCTGCAACCCGGAGGATATGCGCTGATATCCACTCCCTATCATAGTTATCTCAAAAATTTAGCCCTAGCGGCTACGGGTAAGATGGACGATCATTTTACCGCTCTTTGGGATCACGGACATATTAAATTCTGGTCTGTCAAAACCATCACAAAACTATAGGGCGTTTCACGTTAAGGAGTTATCGACAAATTTTGCCAACAAATAGTTTAAGTCTCTTGCCCATGCCTCATTCCGATGAAAACTGCCCTAATCACACAATAGCGATCTTCTGGTTTCTGTGTGAAAACGAGATCTATGAGATCTATACTGATAGTTTCTTCCGCGCCGCGGCTCCACTGAGCTTCACCGAACGCCAAAATAGTCTTAAAAGTCTTGTCCGGTAAACATTTTGCGTTCCCTAGGCAAAAATTATCACACAAACTCGAGAAGAACCCACAATAAATACAGACAATAGCTTATGAATACATCACGAACAGGTTTTCAAGCTGGTTGGTTAAATTTAGAGCAGGAATTAGTTTTACTTTTAACAGCAACAATTAATATTAAAGGTATGCCGAAAGCCTATCCAACTGTTCCTGAGCAAAGGCAGGAAGATTATTATAATTCCCTGAAGTATTATATTAATTTTCATCCTCGTATCAAAAAAATACTATTTGTGGAAAATTCTGGTTGGCCTCTTGAGCGATTGCAAGAAACGACTCAAGAAAATCCCCATAACAAACAAATTGAATTTATTTCACTAGATGCCAATGATTTTCCTCGTAATTTTGGCAAAGGTTACGGCGAAACCCTATTAATAGAGCAGGGAATTTTAAAATCAGCACTGGTCAAAGAGTCTTCTTATATTGCCAAGATAACTGGTAGAATTTATCTTCTAAATATGACCGATATTTTAGAGAGGGTTAAAAGTCCCTTTGAGTGTTTATGTGATTTTAAATGGCCGATTTGGCAACAATTACAGAACAAACAAAATAATCCTTCCTATGCAGATACTCGTTTTCTTGTCTTTAGCAAATGCTTCTATGAAAGTTACCTGCAGCCGATGCACAAAAATCATCAGCAGGGTTGTTTTTATAGTGAACATCAATATTATCAAGCTATTAATTTAGCATCACAATCGGCTAATGTTTGTAAAAGGTTTCCCGTTGAACCGAAATTTTCTGGTATTGCGGGACATTTTGGGGGAAAAGACTATAATAGTCGTTCCGAACAGTTGAAATACGCAATTCGTGTCTTGACTCGTCAAACTATGTCCTGGCTATATCTGTAAAGGGTCTTGCTTAGGGACGCATAAAAGTCAGTGGAGCCTCAACCACAGAAAAGGTGGCGTTTGACCCCGTTGTGAAGTAGTGAAATTGTCTCGTCGTCAACTGTTGAGTTTTTTAAGTACAGTAATTCTGGCATTTTGCTCCCTTAGCAAAGACGATGATTATTCTCGCTCGTCGGGATCGATAAATCAGTAGCTTATGGACGATTTTGTATAGTAAACTTGGGAGCATCTCACCTTTGTAATCTCTAAATCAGGTTTTTATGTCAAGCTATTTTGAAAGTCTTGCTAGAAAACAGTTTTATGGATAAGTATAATTACTCACTTGCATAAATGAGATGCTCCCGTAAACTTTTCGCTGCTGTTGTTGTCGAAATCGGCTAGGAATAGTCAAACTTGGGAATAATCCAAGCTGCTATAATAGCCAATAAAATAACAATTTCTAAGACTTTATATAAGTTAAGAGATTGTAGCCACTGAAAAGTATTGGCTAGACGCAAACTTAACCCCCATTGACGTAATTGAGATAACCATAATTTCGGGCTATCTTGTTCACGAAAACCCCATTTAAGGATAGACAATAACAGGGGAACCCCTCCCACTTTGGCAGTCATGAGCAGGTGCAGCACCAGACATACTGCCATAATTAACCAACTGAGCAAATGGGCATAATACCAAAAGTGATTTAATTCCCCTTCTGGTAGCCATTTGGAATCCATCATCCGGCCACTATACAAAGCAAAAGTTAGGGCAAAAAGAGTCAAAGTATTGACTAAACGATGGAGACTATACCACCAAATCGGCTTACCAAATTGAGTTAATTTGTTAAGAGAATCACTTTGAATTAATCTTTTGTTGCCGCGACGAAAAGCATAGATAGCAAAAACTGGAAAGATAATCAGAGTATAGAGGCCAAAAGTACCATGAATACTTTCAATTTCTTGATATTCTGGTAAGGGCAGTTTTAACCAACGACCGTCAAAAGTATCATAAGTCCAATAGGCCGTAACCATGGCGGCAATGAGGACAATTCCCGTTAATCCGTGCAGAATTCGCAGTAAAAGAGGTTGATAGGGTTGATTAGTTTTCATCGACTCGATCGATACAATAGGGGAGGTAAACTTTGTCTAGATACTATGTTAACTAATCCTTGGCTCGTCGCTGTTCTTCTCAATACCATCCTCCTCGGAATCGCTACAATTGCCCCAAAAAAGCTCTTAACTCGGATGGGTTATCTCCATGCTTGGGTTTTAGGGGTAATTGTCTGGGGAAGCTTGGGATGGCGCGGTTATCTAATTGTTTTATTCTATTTCCTCGTCGGTTCTACTGTCACCCGCATCGGTTTAGCTCGCAAGGAAGCGGAGGGAATCGCCGAAAAAAGATCGGGGGTACGCGGTCCAGAAAATGTCTGGGGTTCCGCTTTAGCGGGGGCAATTTGCGCTATCCTCAGTCTTTTTGCCGCTTCTCCCTGGGATTACCTCTTAATACTCGCTTATGTGGCTAGTTTTAGCACTAAATTAGCCGATACTACTGCCAGCGAGGTGGGTAAAGCTTACGGTAAAACTACTTATCTAATCACTAATTTTAAATCCGTCCCCCGGGGAACAGAAGGTGCTGTTAGTTTGGAAGGAACGCTCGCCGGTTTGCTGGCAGCCACGGCGATTTCCCTGTTAGCATGGGCTATCGGTGCGATCGATCTTATCGGTGTGTTATGGTGTGTAATTGCGGCATTTATCGCCACCAATATCGAAAGTCTCATCGGTGCTACCCTACAAACTCGCTTTCTGTGGTTAACTAATGAATTGGTCAATGTGATCAATACGGTTATCGGTGCGATCGTGGCTATACTGTTAAGCTTGCTCTGGTCTTTCCGCTAAAATTGAGTGACTAAAAAAATTTTTCAGAGAATATCTATGCTAAAGTGGCGTTTTTGTGCATTGTCCCTGTTTTTACTGCTAATTACTGCCTGTGGGACGGAAAATCAACCTAATTCTAGTTCTAACACCGCAAGTAGTCCCGATGCTGGCCGCTTGCAAACGGTGAAAAATCGCGGTAAGTTAATTTGTGGCATTAACGGAGAAGTGCCAGGGTTTAGCTTTGTTAATGAAAAAGGCGAATATTCGGGCTTAGATGTGCAAATTTGCCGAGCTATTGCGGCGGCTCTCTTTGATGATCCCGCCAAAGTCGAATATCGTAAACTTAGTCCCCAAGAGAGATTTACTGCCGTACAGACGGGAGAAGTGGATATTCTCAGTCGCAACACCACCTGGACGATTAACCGGGATACCGCTCTGGGGATGGAGTTTATCACCCCAGTTTTCTATGATGGTCAAGGAATTATGGCCACGAAAGCCAGTAATATTAAGAAATTAGAAGATTTAAGCGGAAAGTCCATTTGTGTGCTATCGGGAACCACCACAGAACAAAATCTAGCCGATGCCATGGCAAAAGCGGGAGTTCAAGGTTATAAACCAATCGTTTCCGATGATGTGGAGGCCTTATATACAGCTTATCAGGCGGGGCGCTGTCAGGCTGTCACCTCCGATCGCTCCCAATTGGTAGCCCGGCGCTCGGTTTTTCCCCGACCGCAGGATCATCAATTATTAGAAGTGGTAATATCGAAGGAACCCTTGGCCCCGGCCGTGGCCGATGGTGATCCCGCTTGGTCGAATGCCGTCCGCTCGATCGTTTTTAGTTTAATTCAAGGGGAAGAATTTGGGATTAACTCCCAAAATATTGGCACTTTTGCCGATAGTAAAGACCCCAGTATTCGGCGCTTTTTGGGTATCGATGAGAAGTTAGGCGAAGATATGGGTTTACCCAATGATTTTGCCCAAAGAGTCTTAAAACAGGTGGGTAATTACGGTGAAATTTATGATCGTGAAATCGGTAAACCCCTACAACTCGATCGAGGTTTAAATAATCTTTGGACAAAGGGGGGTTTATTGTATTCTCCTCCTTTTCGTTAGTTTTAAGATTGTGTTTCCTGACGGGGAATATAGACCCCTATGGCCGCTGGAATAACTCGAAATATGGCGGGAGTAGTGCTAGTAATTTCGCCATCGGTGTTGATACTATGGGGTTTACGAGTCTCAATTTGAATTTCTTTCCCCTTAAGAGTTCTCACCCAAGATAATAAACCCTGTTGTCCTCGCGGTAATGTCCATAAAAGCGGGAAAATTTGCCACCAGTGTTCAATTTCTAGGCTATATAAATCTAACCTTTGATCGTCGATTTGGGCATCATGAGCGATTGGCATTCCTCCCCCATAATAACGACCATTTCCGATCGCTATTTGTAGGGTTTTAACTTTGATATTTTGGCCATCAACACCGATCATAGCGGTAAAAGGACGGGTTTTACTTAATACCTGTAAGGCTGTCCAAGCATAGGCCAAAATTCCCAAACGTCGCTTTAAACCCTTGCTCAGTTTTTGGGTAATTTTCACACTTAATCCCAAACTAGCCACGTTGAAAAAGTATTTATTATTTACCCAACCTAGATCGATATATTTTAAATTACCTTCGGCAATAATTCGACAGGCTTCGGCAATAGAATTCGGTATCCCTAAAGTCCGGGCTAAATCATTAGCTGTTCCCAGAGGTATAATACCTAGGGGCAGTCGAGTTTCTACCAACACATCCGCCATAGCATTAAGAGTACCATCGCCACCACCGACAATAACTAAATCAATATTAGAGCGATATTTTTCCAGCAAAAAAGGTATATCTTCTACCTTTTTCAAAGGGACGCTGATAATTTCAAAATCCCAATGATTGAGCAGATCAACAGTTTGAGCAAAGTTTTCTTTACCCTTGCGCGAATGACGATTAATTAGTAGTAAAGCTCTTTTAGTCATAGGTCAGTTTCTCAGCAGTGCAAGGATAAAGGTTCTGTAATTAGGAGTTGCTGAATAAATGTGAAATATAGACGAGGTAAGGGTTTTAGTAGCTGGTTTTGCGAAACAGGTGCCAGTCCTGTAGGGGCGAAGCTTTCGGGCATCAACTATCGCTGAAACCGTAGATTTTCTATCTAAATGCTTTGCTCTTACTTTTTCAGTAAGTCCTATGTATAATAGCAAATTCAGACCCTTCAAGGCCATGAACCGAAGATAATGGCAGACAATTACTTAATTTTACTGATAACGGGCGTTTTTTCAGGCTTATTAGCGGGTTTATTCGGTATTGGGGGTGGCACTATCTCCGTGGCGATCCTGTTAAATTTGGGCTACAGTTACGGAGAATCGGTGGCTACCAGCAGTTTAGCGATCGTTTTTACTTCCCTAGGGGGTACGATCCAAAATTGGCGATTAGGTTCCCTCAAATGGCAGCGAGTTCTCCTCTTAGGTTTACCCGGGATTTTTACGGCATTTATCGGAGTCTATCTGGTTAAATATAGCCCCAAATACATCCTAGAAGCGGCTTTTGGTTGTTTTTTACTGTTCAATATCTATTTAACCAACCTCAAGCAGAATTTAAGCCAAAAAGAGCCAGTTTCTGCCCTTAGATTGCATCCTAATCTAGCCTGTCTGCTAACCGGAGGAATCGCCGGATTTCTAGCCGGTATTTTCGGAATTGGCGGTGGGGCGATCATGGTGCCACTACAGATGATTTTTTTGGCAGAAAAGATCAAAATCGCCATTGTCACCAGTTTAGGTGTGGTTTTACTCAATTCGATCGCTGCCTGTTTCGCTCATGCCCAAGCCGGTTATATTCTTTATCTACAAGGGATTATTTTAGGTATCGGTGGTTCCCTAGGTGTACAAGTAACCACTCGTTTTTTACCGAAATTACCCGATCAATTGGTGCGGATCACTTTTTATATTTTTCTGCTACTGATGGCCATTTATTTCTTCATCCGCGCCTGCTCTTAGACCGCATCAACGGACTGGTTAATTTCTAACCCCAGAACCAGATACTCTTTTAGACTTATTAGCGGTGGGTTCTCTGGGTGTATTGGCTCGCAAACGGCAATAAATGACCAATTCCTATGGTAAGGAAGGTTTAAAAGCCTTCCTTTTTGGTTAGGGGGCGATATAGTCTTATGTCTCTTTTTGTATTGTAAAGTATATTTACCCCAGACAAGAGATTAGTCCCCTGACAGCGACTTCTAGCGGATCATTGCGCGCAGGTAACTAGAGAGTTGATTGGCTGCCCGTGCGGCCACCAGTCCCGAAAGGGCGGCGATAACCACCGTAGCAAGGCAGGTTAGCTGGGCTGCCCCCGGACCCCCCACCCCCAGCACCATGGCCATGGCGGTCAGAGGTAGGCGATAGCCGCCAGCAATACCAGCCGCTGCCCCCGCTGCCCCCGCCAGATCCCCTGAAATCTCAAAGGTGGTGGCGAACACCCGGCCACTGAGGTCGCCGATCGCCAGAAAAGGGACAAACACACCGCCACAGCCCCCGGCTAAAACCGCAGCGGTGGTGGCGGCAGCCCGGAGCAGAGCTACCGCTAACAGGTGATAAGGAGTTGTTTCAGTTTTTTCGGCCCAGACGATAGCAGCTCCCCCCGGCCCAAAAGCCGCTGCTGGAGTCGCCACCTGCCCGATCACGATCGCCAAGAACAGCATCATCAGGCCACCGATGAGAAGACGAGTGGCGGGCTTGTCCCGCAAGCCTCTAGCCCAGTAGATCGCCTCCCCAGTGAGGGCTGTAATCATGCCAGCGATCGCTCCGATCAATAAAGTGGCACCCACCGCATCCCAGAAGTCAGTCGGGGCAACCTGCGGCACCACCAGCCGGATTAGTTGCAGTTTAAAGGCAACGTTGACTCTCCATCCCACCAGTCCCCCTGCTAACATCGCCGCTGCCCGCTCCGGGGTGAGCGGAACCTGACGTCGCTGACTCAACTCAAACATAAAGAAGCTGCCCACCAGAGGGATTCCCATCAGGGCAGAAACACTGGCCGCACCGCCGCCGATGGCCAGGGGCCGCACCAGTTGGCCTAGGGCTGGATTTATACTACCCAACCAGGTCCCTGTTGCCACGCCAATATGAGCCGCCGGTGATTCTGTTCCCATGGGCGCACCCAGTCCAACAGTGGAGAGGATGGCTAGGGCCCGCAAGGGGGCTAGATTCCAGGGGAAGCGCTCTTCCGCGCCAGATGCGTTCACCACGTCACCGGTCAGATCGGCGCGCGCAATGTCATGGGGGAAGGAGTACCAGTCCATGAGAGAACTCCAGCGGCCAGAGGCAGTGGCCTCCCGGGGAGCTAAGGTCTGCACGGGTTGGCCCCTACCCAGTCCAAACAGGACTAGCACTGCTAAGGTAACGCCCACCAGAGGCAGCAGCAGTAGCCAGACGTTGCCTAGGCCTGAGGCAATCCCGAGGGTTTGTTTAATTGCCTCAGTCAGCAGTACCGCAGCCAGAGAGCCGATCAAACCGCCGATCAGACCAGCAACGGCCCATGTGCCTACCCTGGTTAACAGAAGTTGTAGTTTGTTATTTAGCATCGCGCAAAGAAAGTTAAACTTTTATCGTCACTTATAGCAATTTTATTTGAGTCGTCAACCAAAACACCCTGAAAGCTTTGTCTAGTAAAGATACTATTTTACAACCGACATTCCGCAAATCTTCATATATTTGGCTCTCTTGGATTTGGTGGGTAAAATGTATTCTAAGATACAGTCTGGCTGGCGCAGGAGTGAAAGGAACCACGGAGACACAGAGGACACAAAGATCGATCATATTGTAAGTTAAACTTATCACACAGAACCTAAAAGAGCCTATATTTTTATATGTTTTTACATTTCCCAAGATGTTTTTACGAAAAACTGTCATTGTAGAAACGTATCCGCTCAATAAGTAGGGGTAATAGAGAAAAAAAGTAAGCAAGGGACACGCGATATAATAGAATATGACAGATGACGCAAAAACTAGATTCGAGCAAGAAATCAGGAGAAGATATACTGCAAACCATCGAGCCAAAAGGGATTGCAGACGAACCAATGGGCCGGACAGTAGAAATATTACTGAACTTAAGAGAGGAACTACAAGCAGAAGTTAAAGAATTACGAGCATAAAATCAACAGTTAAAAAACGAAAACAACCGTCTCAAAAGAGAACAAGTTAAGCCAGGCATCAAAGCCAACAAGAAAGGGTTTCCCAACAATCAGTCTTCAGAGAAAGAGCGAAAAACTCCAAAAAAGCACAATAAAGACAGTAAGAACGGAACTATAAAAATAGATAGAGAAGAAATCGTAAAATACCCCCAAGATAAACTGCCAGCAGATGCAGAGTTTAGCTGCCACTTAAGTCAGTAGGTAATTGAATGCAGTCAATTTTCGCCATATTTAACACTCTACTTTCATTTGATGTTTTTAGTCTATCCGACTGACATAAAAATAACATTGGGATTGACTATCAATATGTTCTTTAATTAATTCTTCATTGTTTTATTTATTAAATGCTAGTTACTAGACGGTAAACAACGGATATTGAGAAATAGCTTACAGCCTTTTTTATAAAGATGAAGTATAAACTGACTTGGTATCTACGACCTAAGACCATCTACTTTTAACCGTTTCGACATTACTCAGAACGAAAACTTCGTACCTCATTATTAGGAAAAAGTCCCAAGCAATGCCGCTCAAAACCCTTTAATTCTGAAGATAATCCTAAGATTTAGCCCGAAAAAGAGCTAGAAAGGTGAGGATAGCTAGGATAGAAGTGAAAAGCAATTTTGACTCGAAATTATCCCAGGGGATTGATCGCATTTAACGAAACCCTTACCCTAATAGCATAAGACAAGAGAAGGACTTATTAAGGAGAAACCCAGCCATGAAAATCGGCGTAATCAAAGAAAGTGACCAAGGCGAGGCGCGGGTGGCGCTAGTGCCGGATACCGTCGCCCGTTTAGTCAAGGCGGGATTTGAGGTAATTGTCGAAAATGGGGCGGGAATTAGTGCCAACTTTGCCGATAGTGCCTATAGTGCCGTGGGAGCCGCCCTGAGCGAAAACAGCGAATATATCTATGAAACTGCCGATATTATTCTCAAAGTCGTCCCTCCTAGCGATAGCGAGATCGATCGCCTGAAAAATGGTGGTATCCTCATCGGCTTTCTCGATCCCCTGCGTCAACCCCGGCGCATTGCCAAATTAGCCGATCGCGGGATCACCGCTTTGAGCATGGAATTAATTCCCCGCAGTAGTCGCGCCCAGAGTATGGATGCCCTCTCCTCTCAGGCTAACCTCGCCGGTTACAAAGCGGTACTCCTCGCCGCCGTGCAGCTGCCGAAAATGTTCCCGATGATGACTACCGCCGCCGGTACGATCGCCCCAGCCAAAGTGCTGGTATTGGGGGCAGGAGTCGCTGGATTGCAAGCTTGCGCCACCGCCCGCCGTTTGGGGGCAGTGGTGGAGGCTTTTGATATTCGTCCCCAAGTCAAAGAAGAAGTGCAGAGTGTCGGGGCGAAATTTATTGAAATGCCCCTAGAAGAAGATACCGTCGCCGATAACGGTTACGCCAAAGAGGTTTCTCTTAGCACACAGGAGCGCATTTGTCAAGCCCTAGCCGAACCAATTAAGCGGGCTGATGTGGTGATCACCACCGCCCAAGTACCGGGGAAACAAGCCCCGCTGCTAGTCAGCAAAGAAATGATCGCCACCATGAAAGCGGGGTCGGTAATCGTTGATTTAGCGGCGGAACAGGGCGGAAATTGCGCCTACACCCAACCGGGACGAGAAATCATCGAAAATGGGGTAAAAATCGTCGGAGCCGTTAATCTTCCTGCCACAGTGGCCACCAATGCCAGCCAGATGTACGCCAAAAACCTGCAAATGCTGCTACAGCTTTTAGTCAGCAAAGAGGGCAGTTTAAACCTCGATTTTGCCGATGACATCATTGATAGTGCCTGTGTCACCCACGCCGGCGAAATCCGCAACCAACGGATTAAATCCGCCCTCAGTGAACAGTTATCCGCTTTTTAGCTATCAGGAGTCGGTCGTCAGGAGTCAGCTTTGTTCTCCCCACTTCATAATTCATAATTCATAATTCCTACTTCCCCACTTCCCCAATCCCCAATCCCCAAACCCTATCCCCTATTTCTTTAACCAATGACTGCCCAACTTTTAACCGCTTTAGTGGTATTTGTCCTCGCTTCCTTTGTCGGTTTCGAGGTAATCAATAAAGTTCCTCCCACTCTCCATACACCCCTGATGTCGGGAGCGAATGCAATTTCAGGTATTGCCGTTGTCGGTGCGCTCCTCATCGCCGGAGGCACGGATTGGCACGAATTAACCGTAATTTTAGGGTTAATTGCCGTTATTTTGGCGATGGTTAACGTGGTCGGTGGTTTTGTCGTTACCGATCGAATGCTGCAAATGTTCAAGAAAAAAGAGGCTAAATCATGAATAATGCCCTGATCACAGGGATCGAGTTATCCTATCTACTCGCCGCCATTTTATTTATCATCGGTCTTAAACAATTATCTTCCCCCGCTACCGCCCGTCAAGGCAATTTTCTGGCTGCCATCGGGATGCTAATCGCCGTTATTGCCACCTTAATCAATCAAGAAATCCTCAGTTATGGTTTAATCGCCGTAGCGTTGGTGATTGGCTCAATTATCGGCTTAGTTTCGGCGCAAAAAGTCCCGATGACAGCTATGCCCCAAATGGTGGCGATTTTTAACGGTTTAGGCGGTGCTGCCAGTGCTTTAATTGCCATGGGCGAATACTGGCGTTTACTGCAAAGTGGTGAAAATATTGCCTTTGACTCGATACTGATCGCTATTTTGGGTATATTGATCGGCGGTGTCACTTTTACTGGTAGTGTCCTCGCTTTTGCCAAATTACAGGAATTAATCAGTGGCTCACCCGTAACTTTTCCTTTCCAGCAACCCTTTAACATTCTCTTGCTACTCACCTTTTTAGGGGGTAGTGTCTATCTCTTTTTTGATCCCACCTCGATCGATGTTTTCCTGACTTTGGTGGGACTTTCCTTAATTTTCGGGGCTTTATTCGTGCTTCCCATCGGCGGCGGCGATATGCCCGTGGTTATCTCCCTCTTAAACTCTTTTTCGGGAATTGCCGCCAGCGTAGTCGGTTTTATCCTGATGAATAGTATGTTGATCATCGCCGGTGCTTTGGTGGGTGCGTCGGGGATTATTCTGACTCAGATCATGTGTAAGGCCATGAATCGATCGCTGGCTAGTGTACTATTTGGGGCATTTGGTACAGGTGCTAGTGCCGGAGGTGAAGCGAGCGCCACTTCTAGCCTTGATAAATCGGTTCATGCGATCGATTCAGAAGAAGGGGCAATGATGCTCGGTTATGCGCGTTCTGTGGTGATTGTACCAGGTTACGGCATGGCAGTGGCCCAAGCACAACACGCGGTGCGAGAATTGGCTGAACAGTTGGAAAAAAATGGCGTTGAGGTTAAATATGCTATTCACCCCGTGGCCGGAAGAATGCCAGGACACATGAATGTATTATTGGCCGAAGCTAATGTTCCCTATCCGCAACTCTACGATATGGATGATATTAATCCTGAGTTTGAGCGCGTCGATGTGGCGTTAATTATTGGGGCAAATGATGTGGTTAATCCCGCTGCCCGTCACGATAAAGCTAGTCCGATTTATGGAATGCCGATTCTCGACGTGGATAAGGCACAGCACACGATCGTGATTAAGCGCAGTATGCGATCGGGTTTTGCCGGGGTAGAAAACGAATTATTCTACAATCCTAAAACTTTTATGCTCTTTGGTAGCGCTCAAGATGTGGTAGCACAATTAGTATCACAAGTCAAGGATTTGTCATAATTTTTAACAAACAGGACGGGGTGAAAACCCCGTCTTTTTTTATGTGATTTTTCAGAGTTTAAAGATAATCCAGAACTAATTCCCCTTTGCTCACTTTTTCGGTAATTAAAGTTCTGACTAACTCTAATTCTTCCAGGGTCACTTTACCATCAGACCTCATAGCTAGGGTGATTCTTTCCCTTTCCCCTTGAGTGATCACGCCATCAACACTAGCCTGTTCGATAATAGCTCGCAACTTTTCTAGTTCCTGTTGTTCTTCGGCGCTTAATTCTGCTTGATTAGGACGAGATATTTCCATAAAAATTTCTCCTTGAGTGATCAACACAAACTTGGTAATTTTTTTCTAAGTAGTAGAACCCTTGGCAGTTATCCCCAGTCAGCATCAGCAATCAGGGACAATGATTTTAGCAAGAGCTAGACCTTGATTCTTGACAGGGAGCCACTAAACCTCAATAGATGATCGATGATAACTGATAGAGCTTACAGTATAGTGATTAATAGAAGCAATTTGCAAAGAATTATCGAGATAAAGAATGGATATTCGATCGACTGACACCTCGCTCCTTACTTGGACAGGAGATACTTTAGCTCTAGGTTTACCAGAAGGAGCCATCGAGATTGCAGGAGAATTGGCAGAATTAAACGATAAACTAGGGGGAAACCTGGGGGATCTCATCTCCGAGACGGAATTCGAGGGAAAATTAGGCAGCAGTGCGGCAACTCGTCTAGGTGGTGGTCTGATTCGCAAATTAATCCTGGTGGGATTGGGAAAAACTGCCGATTTCGACCTGCAAACCCTGCGTCTAGCGGCCGCTGCCATCGCTCGTCTGGCCAAACAACAAAAAAGCCAAGCTCTGGCCATCAGTTTACCAGTAGTTGGCGATCAGTCCGCCACTGCCGGAGCAATCGCAGAAGGGCTGCTGCTGGCCAATCATCAGGATACCCGCTTCAAGTCCACTAAAGAGGAAAAAGGAGCCAAATTAGAAACCGTCGAGTTATTGGGTTTAGGAGAGCAAACATCAGCGATCGCCAAGGCCGAGCAAATCTGTTCCGGAGTCATTTTGGCCAGAGAATTAGTCAATGCTCCTGCTAACAGCGTCACCCCCCTAACCATGGCAGAAACCGCCGAGCAAATTGCTGCCGAATACGGATTAAGTCTCAAAATTCTGGAACAGGAAGAATGCGAAAGCTTGGGCATGGGAGCTTTCCTAGGAGTGGCCAAAGCCTCTGATATTCCCCCAAAATTCCTTCATTTAATCTATAAACCCCAAGGAACCCCGAAACGTAAACTAGCAATCGTCGGTAAAAGTCTAACCTTTGATTCCGGCGGTTTGAATATTAAAGGGGCCGGCAGTGGCATCGAAACCATGAAAATGGATATGGGGGGTGGTGCCGCCACCCTAGGCGTAGCCAAGGCAATCGCTCAATTACGGCCAGAAGTGGAAGTACACTTTATCTGTCCAGCTACGGAAAATATGATTAGTGGTCGCGCTATGCACCCTGGGGACATTTTAACCGCTTCTAATGGCAAAACTATTGAAGTCAATAACACCGATGCCGAGGGACGATTAACCTTGGCCGACGGCTTGGTTTTTGCGGAAAAATTAGAGGTGGATGCGATTGTAGATCTAGCCACGTTAACCGGGGCCTGTGTCGTCGCTTTGGGGGACGATATCGCCGGTTTATGGAGTAGCGATGAGAGTCTCGCTGCTCAACTCCAAGAGGCCGCTAAATTAGCCGGCGAAAAATTCTGGCCAATGCCTCTAGAAGAAAAATATTTCGAGGGTCTGAAGTCTCCAATTGCCGATATGAAAAACACCGGCCCGCGCCCCGGCGGTTCCATTACAGCCGCTTTATTTTTGAAGCAATTCATTAATAATACTCCCTGGCTCCACCTAGATATCGCAGGACCCGTCTGGTGCGATAAGGAAAATGGCGTTAATAATTCCGGGGCCACTGGTTTTCCCGTCCGCACTCTAGTTAATTGGGTGATGGCCAATAATTAAGTTATCGGTGATCGGTAAGCGGTATTAAGTGAGGAGTATTTTCACTGATTACTGTTTACTGATCCCTGAGAGATATCCTCAAACCCTGACCCCTATTCTCCAATAACTGATAACTGCTAGACTAATTGGGTGATGCTTGCAAGATTAATAAAACCAGTGTCGAGATTAGAATGCAGGGACTTTTAAGAAAACTTTGGCGCGCGATCGAAAACTTTTTTACCCGACTTTTGGGGGGACAAGGAGGAAAGGGGAGAGTACAAGCGATCGAATCTGTTCCCCTAACCGATACAGATTACGAGTTTCTCTATATGCAGTTACTCGATGGAGTGGCCCACGGTTGGCACGAAGGCAGAATTCTGAGATTTTTTGAGAAATTGGGCGATCGAGGTCGGCAAAAAGATTGGGTAGAATGGTTAGATCGCTTTGGAACCCGTCTGCAATCCTCCGCTTCCCTTAACCAAATTCTCGCCACCAGAATGATCCGTTTAGGAGAATTAGCTCGCGCTTTCCCCGGAATTGAACGTATTGGTGAAGCTTCCTACGAGATCGGTTATCAACTCTACATCAAAGAAACTGCCACTTTAATCTGGGAATACGCCGGCGACGATGAGGCACCGGGTAGTTATTCCCTGCCGCAACCCCCAGAAAATTTCTTATATTCGGGTGAAACTAGCGATTTTAACGGTGATGACTCGGAAAATCCCCAACTAGAAACCCTCACCCTCGATCAATTATTTAACCGTCTGCAAAACGATCCTACCCTAGCGGGCCAAATCGCCGAACAATTGGGCATCGAAAATAAGGACGCAGAAAGCATTATTGATAGTCTGATCGCTCAATTTTCCCCCCAGGAAGGTAAAAACCCTGAAACTGCCGAAGATTGGTTTCATCAGGGCTTAGAACAGGCAAATTTAGGCAATTGGTCAAATGCGATCGCTGATTGGGAACAGGCCTTAAAGATCGATCCCCAATTAGCCTCGGCCTGGCATAATCGGGGTAGTGCCTTAGCCATGGTCGGTAACTACGAAGAAGCGTTAAATAGTTATGATCGCGCCCTGGAAATCACCCCCAACGATCACCAAATCATTAACGCTAGAGGCAGCGCCCTATACGGACTGCAACGTTGGCAAGAAGCTTTAGAATGTTGGCAACAGGTGCTAGAAGCGGACGATAATTTTTATCAAGCTTGGTACAATCTCGGCAGTACCCTAGAAAATTTAGGCGAAAGCCAAGCATCGATCGCCTGTTATCAAAAAGCTTTAGGGATTGCGCCGGATTTTGAGCTTGCTCAAACCCGTCTAGAGGCTTTACTAGGGCAAAAACCGCCCGAAGACGACGGTAATCCCCCCGCCTGATTCAATCTGAACTTGAGCAGTCAACAGCCTACAATGAGGAGAGGATAGAGACTAATTTTAATCAATCAGGCCCAGCAATGAGTATAAAAAGCAAACCTCCTTCACAATCTCGCCTGATCGGTAATGTTTTATTAGCCGTAGGCGGCTTATTTCTGATTGTTAACCTCCTTTTCCCGCAATTATTTGGCCCTAGCGTCCCCAAAGTTCCCTATAGTCTTTTTATCGACCAAGTGGAAGATGGTAACGTCGCTAGGGTATCCGTGGGACAGAATGAGATTCGTTATCAGCTTAAAAACGACCAAGAGGGCAACTACGGACGAATTTTCAGCACTACACCGATTTTTGACCTAGAATTGCCCAAACGTCTAGAAGTTAAGGGCGTAGAATTCGCCGCCGCACCACCGCCAAAAAATGGCTGGATTGGTAGTGTTCTCAGTTGGGTGATTCCTCCCCTGATTTTTGTTGGTATTTGGCAATTTTTCCTCGCTCGCAGCGGTGGCAGTGGTCCAGCCGGGGCTTTATCGATTACCAAAAGTCGCGCTAAAGTCTATGTGGAAGGAGACACCACCAAAACCACTTTTAAAGATGTGGCCGGTGTGGAAGAAGCGAAAACCGAATTGGCCGAAATCGTCGAATTTCTCAAATATCCCCAACGTTACATTCAAATCGGAGCGCGGATTCCCAAGGGTGTCCTCCTAGTCGGTCCGCCGGGGACAGGAAAAACCCTGCTGGCAAAAGCAGTCGCGGGAGAAGCGGGAGTTGCTTTCTTTAGTATTTCAGGTTCGGAATTCGTGGAACTCTTTGTCGGTGCGGGTGCAGCCCGAGTGCGGGATCTGTTTGAACAGGCCAAGAAAAAAGCCCCCTGTATTATTTTTATCGATGAATTAGACGCGATCGGTAAATCTCGCGCTAACGGTAATTTTATGGGGGGTAACGATGAACGGGAACAGACTTTAAACCAATTATTGACGGAAATGGACGGTTTTAACGCTGGTGATGCGACGGTAATCGTGCTGGCCGCTACTAATCGCCCAGAAACTCTTGATCCCGCCCTTTTACGTCCTGGCCGTTTTGATCGCCAAGTGTTAGTTGATCGCCCCGATCTGGCTGGACGCTTAAAAATCCTCGAAATCTACGCAGGTAAGGTAAAATTAGGCTCGGATGTGGATTTAAAACAGATTGCTACCCGTACCCCCGGTTTTGCTGGTGCTGACTTAGCTAATCTAGTCAATGAGGCCGCTTTATTGGCAGCCCGCAATCAACGCAGCACCGTCGCCCAAGAGGACTTTAATGAGGCAATCGAGCGGGTAGTGGCGGGTTTAGAGAAGAAAAGCCGGGTTCTCTCGGAAAAAGAGAAGAAAATCGTCGCTTATCACGAAGTTGGTCACGCTCTCGTCGGTGCAGTTATGCCGGGGGGTGGTAAAGTTGCTAAGATTTCGATCGTGCCTCGCGGTATGGCAGCCCTCGGTTATACCCTGCAAATGCCCACGGAAGACCGTTTCCTTATGGATGATACGGAATTACGCGACCAAATTGCTACTCTTTTGGGTGGTCGGGCGGCCGAGGAGATAATCTTTGGTAGTATTACTACTGGGGCCGCTAATGACCTGCAGCGGGCGACGGACTTGGCCGAACGCATGGTGACTACTTATGGTATGAGTAAGACTCTCGGTCCCCTGGCCTACGAAAAAGGTCAACAGAATAGTTTTCTGGGAGATGGTATGATGAATCCCCGGCGCTTGGTGAGCGATGATACGGCCAAAGCGATCGATAATGAAGTTAAAGAGATTGTCGAAAATGGTCATCAGCAGGCCCTGGATATCCTTGCTCAAAATCGCGATTTGCTCGAAGAAATTGCCCAAGAAATCCTCAGTAAAGAGGTGATTGAAGGGGAACAATTGCAGACCCTGCTCGATCGCGTTCAACCCCTCGATCGAGAACCTGTTACTGTTTAGATTAATTTGATTTTTACCTGACCCTATCTTGAAGAAAGATGGGGTTTTTTTCTTTTATACCTGGACTTCCCCCGTATAAACATACTAGCTATGGCTAAAAGTCTTACAGAGCCTGAGTTAAAGCAATAGAATACTAATGAACTACTGGACACAAAATCCTGAAGTTCTTA
>VYKP01000009.1_pt1 | contig 52842 bp, 44 predicted proteins | sample 5114551 | NCBI WGS metagenome assembly VYKP01 (sample SAMN12291777, study PRJNA351875) | freshwater metagenome | isolation source: freshwater lake | place: USA: Michigan, Baseline Lake | collected 2013-08-09
TCGGCTCAAAGTCGCCAAAAAATTGGCTGCACTATTTAGGACAACAAATCTTGCTAATTTTCCTGCTACTAGGTATAGTATCTGGTGTATTTCTGGGTTTAACTCCTGATGCGGGTTTAGACGATCAACGAGGTACAGGCAGTGGAGCTAATCTAGAAATCGCCCCTGTTTTAAACTCCATGACCAAGCCGATAGTTATCAGCGATAGTACCCGTAGTTTCTTTTTGGCATTATCCTATTTAGTGAACGATCGAGTTAAGTTTCAATTATTTCAGGATAGCGATGTGGAATCCTGGCGGCAAAAACTCAATCTCAAGGAATTAGCCCAAAACTACAGTAATATCGTCGTGGCACATCCCGAAGAAGATTTTGTTAACTTTTTAAATGAGCAGTACCCAATTCGTACAGAAAAACTGTCTAACTTTGTCCACAACAGCGATCGATTCCTAAACTATCTAAAATTAAATCACTAACGGCGTTAGCGATGGCAAATTCACTATAAAAACTTTCGCGGAAATCAAAAGCTTGCATCTCGGTAACGATCGCAATTACTAGGCAACCGAGATCGTTTTCTCCTTCCAAACGCTGACGCAGAAAAATCTGACTAGCGCGTTCAGCGATAGTTTCATTAATAGCTTCGGGAATAAATTCTGCATCTAACCAACGATGTAAAGCAGTGCGTAGCCAAGTTTGTTCCCGTTGGGGATTTTCGATCGGTGGTAAAGTAATAGGTGGAATTGGTGCGGGATTGTCAGGCATAATTAGAGGATGATCCGGCTACGAGACTGAATTCTTGGGGGGAGTCGTGGATATCGCCTCTATTATACAAGGATACGCACGCGGTTATTTTCTCATGGCCGATGAGGGGGGGCGATTGGATTGGTATTCTAGTAGAAATCGCGCTCTTATCCCCCTTGATCGGCGTTTTAGGTATCCCAAGTCCCTAAAACGAGTTTTGAATCAAAATCGCTTTAGCGTGGCTATTAACCGGGATTTTGCTGGGGTTTGTGCCGGTTGTGCCGATCGCTCGCTGACTTGGATTTCCCCGGAGTTAATCCAAATCTATCAGCAATTACACCAAGCCGGTTGGGCCTACAGTTTCGAGACTTGGCAAGGGGATCAATTAGCGGGGGGGATTTTAGGTTTAGCAATTCGCGGGGTTTTTATCGGAGAATCGATGTTTTATCAAATTCCCGATGGTTCTAAAGTAGCCATGGTAAAGTTAGTTGAACACCTCAGAGAACGGAATTTTTGTCTATTTGATGCCCAAATGCAAAATCCCCATCTGGCTAGATTTGGAACCTATACTATCTCCGAAAAAGAATATCATTCTCGACTAGAAAGCGCTCTGCTCAAGCATTGCCGTTTTGTATAAGTAGAGTTAGGACTTTATCTCTCCGGTCCGATTATCGATGCTCATGGGGGAACTATTGCCGTCACTTCAGAATTAGAACATGGTAGTAGCTTTTCTGTCCGTTTACCTGTCTATAAAGATCGATAATAGAAAAAATACTTTCTGCCGATCGGTTACTGTTAATGGCTTCTAATTGGGATATCTTGTTAATACAAGCGGCGCGTCAGGGCAATCTGGCGCGGGTTCAAGCTTTACTGAGTCAGGGGGCAAATGTCAACGCCACCGATGGCCAAAATACGACGGCTTTAATCTATGCCGTGCAGGGGGATCATCGGGAAATTGTGGCAATTTTGCGAGAATTTGGGGCTGATATCAACAAAAGCAAACAACCTCAAGGTTTAACCCCTCTCATGTTAGCGGCGGCCCTCAATCACAGTGAAATCCTCGCTCAATTAATCGCCGCTGGTGCTAATGTCAATCAGGTTAATCAAGATGGTACACCAGCACTAATGATCGCCACTTATAAGGGTCATACAGCGATCGCAGAACAGTTATTAACCGCCGGCGCTCGGGTCAATATGCGCGATCGGGATGGAGATACGGCTTTATCTGTAGCGATTAGCCAAAATTACGCCATAATTGTCCATTTACTGCTCGATCGTGGTGTAGATGAAGAAATCCGTCAAGAAGCTTGGTTAGAGGCTCTCAACGCTAATCGTCCAGAAATCCTCCAATTGTTTATTAACCGTGGTATGCCCCTCGATTCTCCCACTTTATCCGGGGAAACTCCCCTAATTTTGGCTGTAGAGAGGGGAAATCTCGGCAGCGTACAAACTTTACTGCAAGCGGGAGCAAATCCGAATATCAGCACGGAGGAGGGAGAAACTGCCCTGATGCTCGCTGCTGCTGAAGGATATTTCGATATTGTCCGACTTTTACTCGCTCAGGCGGCCAGTGTTGACAATCAAAATCAGGTTGGGGAAACGGCCCTGCATTTAGGGACGATCGAAGGACATTTAGAGATCGTCCAGGCCCTACTACAAGCTGGTGCTTTTGTCAATCACCGTAACCATTTTGGTGATACACCCTTGCTTATCGCTACGATGCAGGGATACGAAGCGATCGTTTTAGAATTGTTAAAACAGGGAGCCGACCCTAACCTAACTCAGCAAGGAGAAACACCGTTAACTTTAGCTTTACAGCGCCAATTTACGAAAATCTGCCGTTATCTCCTCGAATACGGGGCTAATGCCAACGCCGTTTATCCCGATGGTAAAACTGTCCTCATGAAAGCTTGTGAGGGCAATAATAGTCAATTGGTGCGCTGGCTAATCGATATCGGTGCTGATGTCAATAAACTCGATTTTAGCGGTGCTTCCCCTTTAATGTGGGCCAGTTATCACGGTTGTCTCGACACGGTTAAAGTTTTGTTAGACGGGGGAAAGGTGAACTTAAATCAGAAAAATCAAGGGGGAATGACCGCTTTAATGTTAGCTAAATTTAATCACCATCAGGCGATCGTTTCTTTATTAAAACAAGCGGGAGCGATCGAGTAAGCTGCCCGCGCATTTAAATTGCTTGTGGAGATGAGGCGATCGGCAGGAGATAGGGTGTTGGGGTTTTAGGGTGATAGGGTGTTAGTTGAAATTCCCCCACTTCCCCACTTCCCCACTTCCCCACTTCCCCACTTCCCCACTTCATAATTCATAATTCATAATTCATAATTCCCATCTCCCCACTTCCCCACGAGAAACTTTTTGCCGCAAACCCTAGATAGTCAACAGCTGACCATGACCACGGTGATATTATCAGAACCGCCAGCTTTTTTGGCCGCTGCCACTAAATTCTCGACAATTTCCTGACAATCGGCACCAGTTTGCAAATAATCGCTAATTTCCTCGTCGGACACTTCTTCCGTCAAACCATCACTACAGAGAATTAAACTATCGCCGGATTGCAGATCGAGGGGAGATACCGTTACTGGGGGCAAATCGCGACGACCAAGACATTGAAATAAAACGTGCCGCCAAGGGTGGTTTTTCGCCTCTTCTTTGGACAGATCCCCCATTTTTATCGCCCTAGCTATCCAAGTATGATCTTCCGTCACCTGTTCTAATTTTTGCTCACGAAAGCGATAGAGACGGGAATCACCAATATGGGTGTACCAAGAGCCATCATCTCGGAAGATAGCCATGACTAGGGTTGTCCCCATGTCCTGTCTTTCGGGATGTTTCAGTTGATCTTCGATAATCTTCTCGTTAGCGACGGTAATTGCCTCCTGTAGCAATTCCCCAGCAGTCAGGGGTGAACTCCAGTGTTCTTCTAGATGAGCTTGGATAGTTTCAGTGGCGATTTGACTAGCTTCCTGGCCCCCCGCATGACCCCCCATACCATCAGCAACGATAAAAAAGCGCCGCTCGGGGTCGATATAATAACTATCCTGATTAACTGATCGTACTACACCACGATCAGTCATTCCTCCAAAAGAAAGATTGTTCATCGAAATTTCTGCTGCTAACACAATATTTATTATCCCGCAATCGATTACATCATGCGATCCTGACGTTCAATTTTTCGCCAGAGTCTCACAAGAGCTATCCCCGGCAGCAGGGAAATCGCCATTGGTAATAAAGTTAACCAACCAAAACCACTTACAAATAGAAGCGTCGCTGAGATAAGTAAAGCACTGATTAGTAAAGTGTAGTTGGTTCCCATTTGAATCATACCCAATCGCCGCAAAAGTCGATCGGATTCGCTGGAACGCACCCGGACACGGATATCACCCCGTTCTAATTTTTCGATCGTATCATCGATGCGTCGGGGTAAACTCAGGGCGGTGCTGCTCACTTGGGCCGCTTGTCGTCCTAACTCATCGAGGATATTACTGCCATTATTTCCTGTCATATCATTTACTAATTGCAGGGCAAAAGGTTGGGCCACTTCCATGAAGTTAAATTCGGGATCGAGTCCTTTGCCTACTCCTTCTAGGGTAGAAAATGCTCGCATGACGAAGGTGAAGGTAGCGGGAAAGCGAAAAGGCTGATCGTAGGCGATTTCATAGAGATCATCGCTGATAGAGGCTACGGATTGCTCCTCAAAGGGTTTATCCATGAAGTTATCGAGCATATACTGGATCGATCGCCGCACTGCTCCCATATCACCATTAGCAGTTAATGCTCCTAAATCCACCAGAGAAGTGACCACGCGATCGGCATCTTTTTGGGCAATTCCCAAGAGAGTTTGCATTAATTTTTCGCGCACGTTGGTTTTAATTTGTCCCATCATGCCGAAATCGTAGAAAATTAAGGAGCCGTCACTATCAACGGCAATATTCCCGGGGTGAGGATCTGCGTGAAAAAAGCCGTTATTGAGTAGTTGAATTAGATAAGCTTTTGCCCCTAGTTTAGCCAACAATTTGCGATCGAGTCCAGCCGCTTCTAGGGCTTCATAATGACTGATTTTGATGCCGGGGAGGTATTCTAGGGTTAAAACCCGGGGAGAGGTGTAGCGCCAATAGACTTTCGGTACTTTCACCCAATCTTCCCCGCGAAAATTACGGCGAAAAGTGTCGGCGTTACGACCTTCATTGAGATAATCGGTTTCTTCCCAGAGGATTTTACAGCATTCTTCATAAATACCCGTCCAATCGCGACCTTTACCCCATTTGGGATGATTTTGGAAGTATTGGGCGATTTTTTTCAGGATGGTCAGATCGATACTAAATAATTTTTTCAACCCGGGCCGTTGGACTTTGACCACCACATCTTCGCCGGTTTTCAGTTGGGCCCGGTGAACTTGTCCTAAACTAGCGGCTGCTAGGGGGATGGGATCAAAGCTTTTAAAGAGTTGATTGAGGGGTTTACCGAGGGATACCTCGATAATTTTGCTGGCCTGTTCGTAGGTAAATGCGGGAACCTGATCCTGTAGTTTCGAGAGTTCTTCCACATATTCGAGGGGAAAAAGATCGGCTCGGGTGGAGAACAGTTGACCGACTTTAATAAAAGTTGGGCCCAATTCTAGCATGGTTTCCCGAATCCAAGCGGCTTGTTTTCTGCGTCTGCTGGCGAGTTTTTCCTCGCTATAGCCGCCGTTATAGCTCCATTTTTTACCGTTGAGCCAGAATTGATAAAGTACAGTCAGAACGAATCGCCAAATATCTAGACGACGACGATTGATGGAATAGTTTTCTTGATTCCAACGATAGCTATTTTTGGCGACTTGGAGGGCCGGCATTGCTGGGTTTAACTCTAGGGTAACGGGGATGGGTAGAAGGGCTGACACGCAATTTTTGGGGCTTTAAAGCGACTAAAAGAGGGTTTTTGGTTAATTTCGGTAGTTTTTTAGTTCCGAGCGCAATTGGGCGATTTCAGCCCGCATTTCGTCGATGTTTTCCTGTACATCGGCACTGGAGGAACCACTGGAGTCTGTACCAGTATATACTCCCTTTTCCATGGCTCGATCGGCTCTCATTTGCACTTCTTCGACGAATTGCCGCAGGTTTTCCCGTTGTTCGGCATCAAATTTGCCTAATTCGCTTAAAGCGTTGGTAAACGCATCTTCTAGCTGTTCACTGACCACTTCAGCGATCGCTCGTCCGAGGAAAAAGGCGTGAATAACAGGGTTAGTCATAATCTTAAATGGATGTTTTCGCTTGCTGGGGTTTGTGGACGGGAAGGGCGATAATAAATTCCCTAACTACTAGGTTAGGCGACAGAACCAGAAAAGGCAAATCGTTTTTCTGAAAAGGCAGATGAGACGGGGAGGTTAATCGACAGGATTATGAGAAACAAAGGGTGCTAAGGGAGCAAAATCCTGTTCGATCGCGTCGAGAATTATCGCTGAAATCAACCCGATTAGCGAAATAATAGTGTCATCAACAATATCAGTCTCTGGAGAGTTAAGATGCTCAGAAAACGTTTATTAATCCCCTTAATACTATCCCTCGTCACTTTTGGTCTAGTGGTGGCCTGCAATTCCGTCACTCCCACCAGTCAAACTAACCCCAGTCCCGCAGAAAACGCCGCCACTGCTGCTATTCCCATCGGTGCAGCTTTAGCTCAAACCAGCAATCTCGCCCTATTGGGACAGGAACAGGTGATCGGTGTCAAGATGGCTGAAACATATTTTAACAAAAAGGGCGGAGTCAATGGAACACCGATTAAAGTTATTATCCAGGATGTGGCCGGGGATGAACAGGGCGCGATCAACGCCATTAATACCCTAATCACTCAAGATAAGGTGGTGGGTATTCTCGGTCCGTCCCTGTCTCAGCAAGCTTTTGCCGCTAGTCCGATCGCCGATCGAGCTAAAGTTCCCATTCTCGGCCCTTCTAACACGGCTAAAGGTATCCCCCAGATCGGTGAATATGTGAGTAGGGTGTCCGCTCCTGTGGCTGTGGTCGCTCCCAATGCGGTTAAAACTGCTTTAAAAATCGATCCCAAGATTAAAAAAGTGGCTGTCTTTTTTGCCCAAAATGATGCTTTTAGTAAATCGGAAACGGAAACTTTTCAAGAAACCCTAAAAAGTTTAAATCTTGATATTGTCACCGTGCAGAAATTTCAAACCACCGATACAGATTTTCAAAACCAAGCCACCGCCGCTATTAATATTAAACCGGATTTAGTGGTTATTTCTGGTTTGGTTGCTGACGGGGGTAATTTGGTTAAACAGTTGCGACAATTAGGCTATCAGGGGTTAATTATTGGGGGCAATGGTTTAAATACTTCTAATATTTTCCCGGTTTGTCAAGCTCAATGTGATGGTATTCTCATCGCTCAAGCTTATAACCCGGAATTAGATAATCCTATTAATCGGGATTTTGTCGCCGCTTATACAGCAGAAAATAAAAAAGCACCGCCCCAATTTACCGCTCAAGCTTTTACGGGAATTCAAGTTTTTGTCGAGGCCTTAAAACGGGTAGATGATAAAAATAAACTCAGTACACTTTCCCTCGAACAAATTCGCCAACAATTAAATCAGGAAATTTTAGCGGGTAAGTATGTGACTGTCCTGGGAGATATTGCTTTTACTCCCGAAGGGGAAATCATTCAGGACAAATTTTCTGTGGCACAAATTAAAATGGATGCTGACGGTAAAAATGGTAAATTTACTTTTGTAGAAAATTAATCAGTAAAGGGTTCTTCTCGTTTCCACCTTGTTGCAAGGGTATCCCTTGCAACGCACTTCCAGAGGTTCTAGCTTTTGTGTCATAATCAGACACGCTATAAACTAGGCGATGTTCTTTTGTAATGCGTCGTGACCATAATCCTGATAGTTCATGTTTTAATGCTTCTGGTTTTCCTAATCCAGAAAAAGGCTCTCAGCGTAAACTTTTTTGTCTGCGATCGCTTATTGGTTAAACTCATCAAAACTTCGGGTTAGAAAGGCGACTTTCCTCATAAGTTAGCAGCATCTACATAAATATAACTATCAGGATTTTTCAGAGATTCTATTGCCTCTTGGAGATGTTGACGGTTAGCTTCTGTGGAAAGCAGATAGTCGGTTTCATCCATTTCAGCAGCTTCTTTAATCAATAAAATCGCTTCGACCACTGTTCCTTCTGGTAAGTCGAGGGGAGGTAAACTAAGTTGACCATTTTTGATGATTGTTTGGTATTTCAGTGCATTCATATACTTTTACTATTCTTGAGATTTTATTAATTATAGCAGTTTCAATGATAACTTGGCTCTTCTCGTTTCTGTATAGTCTTACCTCGCTGCAAGGGATACCCTTGCAACGCACTTCCAGAGGTTCTAGCTTTTGTGTAACCGATCAGGGAAGGGAGGGATATCCTCCCCTTTCTCGTGCCAATGTGGAACCTTGGTATCAGAGAAGAAAAATGTAGGTTGGTTTTCACTTTCTTCGGAAATTCTTCTTAAGTTTTCGTGTACCCTAATTCTTACTCTCAGCTAGTTTTGGAATTTCTGGCGATTATTAGTAGTGAAATTTGCAGAAAATGATCACAATTTCTTGATCAGACACGCTATCAACTAGGCGATGTTTTTTTATAATGCGTCAACTAGCGACTGATCTGGACTTTATCCTAATGTTGCCATAATAATGACATTTACATAGGGACACTTGCGGGCAGTTTGTACTAGAATCTCTAAAGTTAAAGATGTTCAATAGAGGCCAAGAGAAAAATGACTTATCTGGAAGCTACTGCCAAATTTTACAGCGAAGTAGCCCAAACTCCTGAAGTGGGGCTATGTTGTGTTCAAAGCAGTCCTTTGCAACTACCGGGGCTTAAAATCCCTGCCATTATGCAGGAGATGAACTATGGTTGTGGCACGACAGTGCAGGTTAATGAATTGGGCAATTCTCCTAAGGTGTTGTATGTGGGTGTGGGTGGTGGTTTAGAAGCACTGCAATTCGCCTATTTTTCCCGTCGTCTGGGGGGGGTAATTGCGGTGGATCCAGTGCCAGAAATGCGTTGGGCAGCCCAGAGAAATCTCGGCGAAGCACTGCTGGAAAATTCCTGGTTTAGTCTCGATTTTGTGGAAATTAAAGATGGTTCCGCCTTTGAATTGCCAGTGGAGGATGCCTCCGTCGATGTGGTGGCGCAGAATTGTCTTTTTAATATCTTTAAACCAGCCGATTTACAGTTAGCTTTACGGGAGGCTTTTCGCGTCTTAAAACCGGGAGGACGTTTACTGATGAGCGATCCGATCGCCACTCGTCCAATTCCCGAACATTTGCAAGAAGATCAGCGTTTGCGCGCTATGTGTCTATCGGGGGCCTTGACCTACGATGATTATATTAAACAGTTGATCGCTGCTGGTTTTGGTCAGGTAGAAATTCGGACTCGTCGTCCCTATCGTTTACTGGACTGTCAGAGTTATAATTTAGCCGAGCCGCTCCTACTAGAAAGTTTGGATTCCGTAGCTTTTAAAGTAGCTATTCCCGAAGATGGGGCTTGTATTTTTACGGGTAGAACTGCTATTTATACTGGTACGGAGGCAATTTTTGATGATGGTGCTGGGCATATTTTAGCCAAAGGATTGCCGGTGGCCGTCTGTGATAAAACTGCGGGCAACTTAGCTCGTTTCTCTCCCCAAGATATCCTCATCACTGAGTCCACTTGGCACTATAATGGGGGCGGTTGCTGTTAAAAAAGCAAGGTCGACACAAGTTTGATCGGTCAGTTACCAGTTATCAGTTATCAGTTATCAGATGTGAGTTATCAGTTATCATTGATTAGTTATTGGTCACTGATTACTGTTTCCCGTTTACTGTTTACTGATTACTAATTACTAATTACTGTTTCCCGTTTACTGATTACTGTTCACTGATTACTCTACCATGATTCCTTTTTTTAAGAAACTAAAAACTCCTTTAACTAAGCAAAAAATCTCGGTTCTGCAAGTTAATTTGGGAAAAAGATGTAACCTTGCTTGTAGCCATTGTCATGTGGAAGCTAGTCCAAGTCGCACCGAAGAAATGACTCAGGAAGTGTGCGAACAAATTATCGAACTGATCGCAAGATTTCCCCAAATTAAAATCGTCGATCTGACCGGCGGCGCTCCGGAAATGCTCTACGGTTTTAAGCCAATTGTGGAAACATCTAGAAAAGCAGGAAAAGAGGTAATTGTGCGCTCGAATTTAACTATTTATTTCGAGAAAGGATTTACTGATATTCCTGAATATTGCGCTGGTCATCAACTGCGGGTGGTGGCTTCTTTACCCTGTTATCTTGCCGATAATGTGGATAAAATGCGCGGTCTGGGAGTCTATGATCGATCGATCAATGCTTTACAATGGTTGAACCGTCTTGGTTACGCTCAAGAGCCGAATTTGATTGTGGATTTAGTCTATAATCCCCAGATTCCTAAGTCAGAGAATTTTTCTCTCACACCGGATCAGGTATCCCTAACACGGGATTACAAAAAGTTCTTGCAAGAACATTTTAATATTTCTTTTAACAATCTGTTTACTATCACTAACCTACCCGTCGGAAGGACGCGCTTCCATCTGGAACACCGGCAACTCTATCAACCCTATCTTCAATTCCTCGAAGACCATTTTAATGGGGATACTGTCGAACATTTGATGTGTCGTAATCAGCTTTCGATCGATTATTTGGGTAATATCTATGACTGCGATTTTAATCAGATGGAGGCTCTGGCAGCTTGCACCAGTCAAGGCCAAAAATTAACCCTGCCGGATTTATTACAAGCGGATAGTTTAGATGTAATTGCAGAGGTACAAACCGCTTCCTATTGCTACGGTTGCACTGCCGGCAGCGGTTCCAGTTGTGGAGGAGCTTTGATTGCAACCTGAACAAGTGTACTGAATTGACAGCCTATCTCGGAAAAATTTAGTACAAATGCTCGGACTAGCTCTCCCTTGATTAAGGACCAGAAAAAACCGCCGATTCGATATCGTGACGACTAAGGGAGTATTTAAAAGCGCGATTGATATCGCTGCCGTCATTGGCTGCCCGAAAGTAACAAACGGTGATTTCTTCGAGATCAAGGCAGATTTCCGCTTTCCATGTCGGTTTTTCCACAGTCCAACAGTGGACATTCTCGGTATTTTTCCGACAACCTAACTTAACTAGCCATGCTTCGATCGCCGGTAAGGGATGATTATAGAGGGGAGTATCAGCAGTGGGAATCTTCATCGCATCTAAATCAAAAATAATTGGGCTACAGTGACGGCATTCTCTCCTCGAAGCATAGCAATAATCACCACCAGTAACAAGCAGCCCAGCAGGGTCAGTCCTAAGATAAACAAAGCGAAAATTTCTCCCGAAGATAGGGGGCGATCGGTCGGATCGAGATAGGCGCTACGATTAGCTATGGGTTCATCGCTATCCGGGATAGTTTGGATGACATTCCAGCGGGAGTAACCTATCTGTAAATCATACAGGGAACGGCGATCGGGATTACTCAGGGTGGCATAAGCTTCGTTAAGACGCTGGAATTTAACCGTTGCCACTTCGGGGCTGAGTTCGGTAGTATCGGGGTGGTATCGTTTACTGAGTTCCCGATAGGCGCGTCGCACTTCGATCACCGAGGCGCTCGGATGTAGTCCTAGAATGGCATAATAGGTATTGGCAAAGCGCGAGTTAGCGGCAATGACTCGCGGGGTGGTTGGGGAATTATCGCGCTCGAAGGTCACAAGATTTTTTACACTAAAAATTGTCTTAATATTTTAACTCTGTTGATCATGAAATCTCGTTATCGGCTGCGTCTTCGGATCTGTCTTGTCTTTCTTATTATGGCCTTGACGAGTTTGTCTCCTTGGCTAACCCCTAGCGCCTACGCGGGGATCGATGACGATCGCCTTGATGGTAATATTTTTGTGGTCTATGCGGGTAATGGTTCCCTCGTGCCACCACGTTTAAATTTAGCGGAAACTTTTCAACGGAAAATTCCGGCTATTATTGTCTATTATCTGGATGATAGTAGTGATTGTAAGCGATTTGCGGCGATTGTCTCCCGTTTTCAAGAGTTTTATGGTCGCGCCGCCAGTATTATCCCCGTTACTGTCGATTCTATCCCCTTAAAGTCTTCCTATCGTCCCGATGAACCGGGTTACTATTATCGCGGTGGGGTTCCCCAAACGGTGGTTTTAGACCAACAGGGTAAAGTGGTTTATGATGGTTTGGGCAATATTAAATATGAAGATGTGGATGATATCTTAAGAAAGGTTTTTGAGCTTCTGCCTCGATCGGAATCGGTAGAGTTAAAAAGACGCTCTTTTAACGAGTTTAACGCTGAATTGCGCTAGTTACCTCTTTTTTATCCTCAATTGAACCAAAAATAATCATTTAGAGATGCTGTCAGCAGTGTCTCTATCTTGTTTTTAGGAACAATAAAATTATTTACTTATTGGTTTTATTATCATTTAAGATTTATTTGAACCAATAAGTGCTAGACAAATCAGATTTTATCTGAAATAACACTTGAAAAATATTAGCAACAGTGCCAGACTGGAAAAAGTTTGCTAACCTGATTATATTGAGAACAATAATCATTCTTATAGGTGTGAGAGACAGCAATGAAAATCAAGCAAAATTTCCTAACAGCAGCGATATTACTGGGTTTTTCTGGTCCGGTACTGGCTAATAGTCTCGAGAACCTCTCTAGTAACCCCATGGCACAGGTAACAAGTGTCAATCAATTGCGGGATGTTTCTCCCACCGCCTGGGCTTTTGAGGCCTTAAGAAGTCTCGTGGAGAGGTATGGTTGTATAGTAGGTTATCCTGACCGCACTTTTCGCGGTGAACGCGCTTTAACTCGTTGGGAATTTGCCGCCGGGTTGAATTCCTGCTTAAATACCCTAGAAAGATTGATTCAAGAAGGAGTAGCGGTATTAAAAGAAGATCTAGACAAAATCAAGCGATTAGTCAGCGAATTCGAGACTGAATTAGCGGCATTGGGTGCTAGGGTTGATAACTTAGAAAATCGAGTCGCTTTTCTGGAAAATAATCAATTTTCCACCACTACTAAATTAACCGGGGAAGTGGTGATGGCATTATATGGGGTAGCCACAGGAGAAAAAAACGGTGGTGAAGGGATTCCCCAAGTGCCAGCTTTTGGTTATCGGGCCCGTTTAGAATTAAATACTAGCTTCACAGGCAAAGATTTACTCTATACCCGTCTAGCAACGGGAAATATTGCCGATTTAGCCGATACTACGGGAACTTTTGAAAGTACCTTAGCTTTTACCCAACCCGACGGCAATGATTTACTGCTAGAAGTTTTAAACTACAGTTTCCCCCTAACGGAAAATATCCAACTCTGGTTAGAAGCGACGGGAGGTGCTAAAGATGACTTTACCAATACCCTCAACTTTTTGGATGGAGATGGCGCTAGTGGGGCGCTTTCCACTTTTGGTACCCGCAATCCCCTTTATTTTGCTCCAGGACAAACTGGACTCGGTTTACAGGGTAATTATGGGGCTTTGCAATTCAGCGCCGGTTATCTTGCTGGAGATGCTAACGATCCTAACCCAGGAGGGGGTTTATTTAACGGTTCCTATACTGCCCTAGCGCAGGTGGGTTATGTTCCAGGCGAAAATTTTGGCATTGCTTTATCCTACTTTCATAGCTATAACCAATTAGATACGGGAACGGGAAGCCAGCGCTCGAATTTCCGATTTTTCACCGAAGAACTATTCGGGGAGGCTGTCCCGACAATTAATAATAGTTTGGGTTTACAATTTACTTGGCGAATTGTCGATGGTTTTGTCCTCGGTGGTTGGGGGGGTTACACAAAAGCGAGAACTCTTAGCACTTTAGATGGACAACTAGAACGCGGGGATTTAGATATCTGGAATTGGGCAGTAACTTTGGCTTTTCCTGATTTATTTAAGGAAGGAAATACGGCCGGTATTATTGTTGGTATGCAGCCTTGGGTATCTAGTTCTAGTATTAGATTAAATGATGGTAGTGCCACTAATGATCCCGATACTTCCTTTCATATTGAAGGATTTTATGAGTGGAAACTCACCGATAATATTGCCCTTACTCCAGGGGTAATTGTGATTACTTCTCCTAACTCCAATAACAACAATTCCACCTTAGTTATCGGTACTGTCCGCACGACTTTTACTTTCTGATTTGTCTAGGCAGCCCGTCAGAAATAAACTAATCCTACTTGTGGGACTAAATTGGCTATTTGTCTCTTCTCGACTTTGTGTGATCATCAATGCTTTATCTTGTTCCAGGGTAGAACCTTGGAACAGGATCAGGTAGGATATACCTCCGTTTTCTGATGCGTTATACCAATTCTCCAAAATCTAACTACAGATAGGGTAGAATATCATATTAGTACAGTTAAGGGAAAAATATGGGACGAGTTTATAAGATAGAACTATCTGAAAGTGGTCGATTCAAGTCTGAATTGCATCACTATCTGATCTACCTTTATAGAATACCTAATTGGGGGTACGATAGTCAAGACATTTTCGAGGACGATTGTTAATCAAGTTTACGGCTCTTTCCACCACCTCTGGCTTAACGATTTTAAAATTCGTTCCCTTGGGGAAAAATTGTCTTAATAGTCCTTTGGTATGCTCGTTTAATCCCCGCTTGGATGGATGAGGTTCTTTCTCAGAAAGCCCAAGAACTTGTCGGCTAAAAATATTATAGATGACAATTTTTGAGAGTTAAAAGGAGAGATTTATATTACCTCGTTCCCCATCTCTTTTGCCAGAAATAATTTCCCCTACATATCTTTATTTTTGCTCAGGTTAATTTTTGGTAATTGCTATCAGATTACAACATCTGCTCAAAAACTTGACAGATGCGGGGTTGAAAGCGCTGACGGTGTTTTATTTTTAAAAAAGGGCGCATAAATTCGAGATAGCGAGGGGATAAACCGGAAGTATCAATGACTCGAATCGATCGCAATGTGCCTAATTCTAATTCCTTTTGAACCATCAATTCGGAAATACCAGCAGCAGCCGAACTATTCTCGATGATTGCCTTGACCATTTCTCCCGTATTTAACAGCAAAGTCACCTTTAATGTCCTTAAATCAATGCCCCAATTCTGTAACGCTTCCTCGAATCTTTGTTGAGTTCCCGATCCCGATTCTCGCATTACCCAAGGGGTTTCCACTAATTCGGGTAATTCGATCGCTTCTCTTTTATACCAAGGATGAGAACGTCCAACGATAATTAATAGGCGATCGCTGCCGACGCTCTCCTGTTCTAAACAATTTGTTAAATCACTCTTGACTTCTCCCTCGATTAATGCTAGGTCAAAACGTCCGTTAGCCGTACCCAGACAGATTTCTTCCGTATTAGCTAGGGTGCAGTTAATCTTAATTGCCGGATAGCGCTCCTGAAAATCGCTAATTTTTGCTGGCAGCCAATAGTTACCAATAGTCAAACTCGACCCTAATTGTAGTTCTCCCCGTTGCAAGTCGTTAAATTCCGCCAATCCCCTTTCTGTCAAAGTTACCTGGGTAAGAATGCGTTGCGCTTCTAATTGCAGTAAACGTCCTGTTTCCGTGATCTCGATATGACGACCGACGCGATGGAATAATTTCACCCCGTATTCATTTTCTAGGGAGGCAATGGCGGCACTGACAGCCGGTTGGGTGATATATAAAGCTTCTGCTGCTTTGGTGAAGTGGAGATGTTCGGCAGTCGCTAGAAAGATTTCTAGTTGATCTAGGGTCATTCTGGCCATGGCAATGGGGTTTTCCGTCTTTATTCGTCTTTCCATCATTTTAATTTATTAAATCAACAAGAAAGAATATTTGATTTTATTAATGGCTCTTTCTAGAGTGGAGGTAGGGCGATCGAGATCAGAAGACCCGATTAAGAAAAAAATCCTATGACTACCATGATTACTGCCATATCTACAGCAATAGCGGCCTTTATTGCCACCAATCTCGATGACATCCTGATTTTGACGATTCTTTTTACCCAGGTCAATAAACTTTTTCGCCGTCGTCATATCGTTATCGGTCAGTATTTAGGCTTTATACTGCTGATTTTGGCGAGTTTAACTGGCTTTTTCGGGAGTTTCTTGATTCCGGCTCAGTGGATTCGTTTTCTCGGTCTTTTGCCGGTGATTGTCGGGATTCGGAGTCTCTGGCAGCGAGAAGAAACCGAGACGGATAATCATCTGGAGGTGGCTGTAGAATCAACAGCGTCTTCTCCTTTGGTGGCCTGGTTTTCCCCTCAAACCGGCGCTGTGGCGGCAATTACGATCGCCAATGGCAGTGATAATATCGGCATTTATCTGCCACTGTTTGCTAGTAATACCTGGCCAAATTTAGTTACTATCGTCAGCGTTTTTCTGATCTTGGTGGGTGTTTGGTGTTTTACTGCTCATCGGTTAACCCAATTACCGGCGATCGCTAATTTAATTACCAGTCACGGCAGCCACTTTGTCCCCTGTGTGTTGATCGGTTTGGGTGTATTTATAATCAAGGAAAGTCTTCCCCTCGCTTTCTTGGCCTTGTCCTTAAGCTATGGATGGAGGCTTTTTCAGCAACAAGCAGAATCTATTTAATTTTTGATTCAATACAAATACATTTAAAAATAGATTTTAGATTTTTTCCATACCATCTATAACTCAAGTGCCATAGAATAACATCATCTTCTCAAGCGGTCAACTTGAAACCGACCCCTAGTCATCTCGATCATGTTATTTTTTCTCAAATCACCAGTGACGGAAAGCAAGACCACCATTACACCGAAAAAAGTCAATCCCAATCGGGTCCGCGATCATTTGGCCAATGAACGCACCTATCTGTCTTGGATGCGAACAGCGATCGCATTAATGGGTTTTGGTATGGTTATTCTGCGTTTACGGGCCTTTCATCCTCCCCTGGTTCCCCGGCCCGGTTATGGCTGGAAATTGGGCTTAATGTTTGCTTTAGTGGGTTTATTGACCGTATTTTTGACCACAGCCCATTATTTTACAGTCAGACGAGATATAGATGAAGATACCTACGAACCAGCCGATCGATGGGTGGTACTATTTAGTTTAGCGATCGTTATTCTCGGTGCGGGAATTATCTATTTTGTCGCCACCAGTCCCGATCTGTTGATCGGTAGTATGATGACTTTCGAGTGAACTGTAGGCATTAAGTCCGTTGGAGCAGTGGAGAACCAGTACACTGCCAATTACTAGCTATTTTACCCCCTCTAACTCGATCGCCTGCCCTTACCAGTGATCAACAGTGCTGACCACAAAGAATAGTCGATTTTTGCTTCAGTCGTCTCTTTTCTCCGATGCGTTTCCGGTCGTTAATGGATAAAATTAGTTAATTAAGCCTTTAAAAGAGTAAAAAAGAGTAATGGTAAGCTTTTATGTCTCTTGAAAAATGTAATTGTATTAAAATACAATTGTGCTTGATTCGTAATCAAAATACGGTCAAACCCTATACATTTTTTGCCAGAGGATTAGCCACCGTGAGTATCATCATCGAGCAAGTATCGAAAAAATTCGGCACCTTTACCGCTTTAGACCAGATCAACCTAGAGATCAAATCGAATCGTCTGGTGGCACTGCTGGGGCCGTCTGGTTCAGGAAAAACCACTCTCCTGAGAGCGATCGCAGGATTAGAACCCCCCGACACAGGCAAAATTATCATCAACGGCAAAGACACAACCAATTTAAATGTCAGAAAAAGGAATATTGGCTTTGTTTTTCAGCATTATGCGCTTTTTAAACACCTGACGGTGCGTCAGAATATCGCTTTCGGTTTAAAGATTCGCAAAGCTACCCCCGACTATATTCAAAAACGAGTGGACAGTCTCTTGAGTTTAATTCAATTGCAGGGATTAGGCGATCGCTATCCGGCCCAACTATCCGGAGGTCAACGTCAACGGGTTGCCCTGGCCCGGGCCTTAGCGGTGGAACCGGAAGTATTATTATTAGATGAGCCTTTTGGGGCCTTGGATGCCAAAGTTAGAAAAGAGCTACGGGTTTGGTTGCGACAGTTACACGAGGAAGTCCATGTCACCAGTGTTTTTGTCACCCACGACCAAGAGGAAGCCATGGAAGTGGCCGACGAGATCGTAATTTTCAATGAGGGTAAAATCGAACAGGTGGGGACTCCCGATCAGGTGTACGATCATCCGGCCTCTGCTTTTGTGATGAGTTTTATCGGTCGGGTGAATGTTTTACCACCGACCTCGGCCGCACTATTCGGGCAGCTTGGGGGGGGTACTAACGGAGTCAAGATTTTCATTCGTCCCCACGACCTAGAAATTCTCTCTTCTCCCAATGGGTCTAGTATTGCGGCAAAAGTTGAGCGCATTATCCATCTGGGTTGGGCCATCGATGTGGAATTAATTCTACCAGATCGCTCTCTCCTGATTGCCCATCTGAATCGAGAACAACTGGCTCAATTGCATCTCAAAGTCGGGGAGCAAGTTTATGTTCGTCCTCGGGATGCTCGCGTTTTTAATTAGGGTTTGCAGCCAAAAGTTTGTTGATGGGGTTAGGTTTCGGCCGTGAGATCAGCGTTCGACTGAGCGTTCGTGTTAGTGAGCTTGTCGAACGTCCGAAGTCTCACACCGAGATCCGAACGGAGTCAGTAGCCAGTTGTCGGGAGGGAAAGTCAGAATATATAGAATGACCTCGCAAGTCTGGAAGCAAAACGCTTTGGGATCGAAACTTTGCATCTCACTATTTAGATAACTGCCATAACTTTTCGATAATCTAAGACAAGAGTGGATTAAAAGTCAAATTTCCCCTGAGAACCTGTGAGAGAGTAAATTTTCTCTTTTCACTATTTAGTGTCTTACCGCTAGAATAATAGGACAAAAACGCTATATATAGAGTCTAGCGAATAGGGGACAAGGATGAAATATTTAGAAGAATGGCGTGATAGCGGGGTGGATACGGAGTTAATCGATCTCAATGTCACCAGTTTAGGGGGATTATCTGCCAGTGAATACCTACTCTACTCCCAAGAGTTACCGCGACGCAATGATGGCAGAGTTAGGGATGATATTCTCAAGCGTTATGAACACATCAGTCAAGGTGGTTGGTGGTGTTCAGGAATTGACTTATTAACGGGTAATTATGACCTTTGGGGTTGTTTTAAGCCCGATTTTCCCCGTTTAAGCTTTGATAAAGCTAAACCAATTAAGTACGAACATCCTCCCCAAACCCCTACGGGAGTCTTTGCTTTGCGGGTTCCCCTAAAAATTTGGCAAAAGATAGCCCAGTATATCAGTATTAATATTTTAACTGAAGAAGTGGACAATACGCAAGAGGATCTGGGTTTTTGGTCTTGGGTAATTAAACATCCAGAGATACCTATTTGTCTTACGGAAGGAGCAAAAAAAGCGGGGGCATTATTAACAGCAGGTTATGTAACAATTGCCTTACCAGGGATTCACAATGGTTATCGCACTCCCAAGGACGAACTAGGTAGGAGAATCGGCAAATCTCATTTAATTCCGCAGCTAGAAAAATTAGCTAATTCCGGACGAAAGATTTATCTAGTTTTTGATCAAGAAACTAAACCAAAAACCCAACAAGCGGTTAATTTAGCTTTACAGAGAATGGGTTATCTATTCAGTCAGGCTAACTGTGAGGTAAGGGTAGTTACTTGGGATGCTGCCGATGGTAAAGGAGTAGATGATTTACTAATCAATCGTGGAGAAGATTACTTCCAGCAAGTCTATCAAAAAGCTACCTCTTGGGAAATTTGGAAGGCAGCGAGTTTAAATAGTTTAACTCTCTCACCTAATCTAGAGTTAAATAGTCGTTACTTGCCAGATATTGCCATCCCGACATCAGCGCAGTTAATGGCGATTAAATCGGCTAAAGGTACGGGGAAAACTGAGTTTTTAGCCAAGATAGTTAAACAGGCTATTGCCAATCAACAAAAAGTTTTAGTTATCGGTCATCGGGTGAAACTGGTAGAGGAGTTATGTCAACGCTTTGGTTTAAACTATATCAGTAATATTAGGGACAATCCTGCAGCACAAATTTACGGTTATGGTTTATGTATTGACTCTCTTCATCCCCAATCACAAGCTAAATTTCAAGCAGAAGATTGGCAAGAAGCTATTATTATTATTGATGAGATCGAACAAGTTCTATGGCATGGGTTAAATGGGGATACTTGCAAAACTAATCGAGTGGCAATTTTAAAATCCCTAAAGTCGCTGCTGCAAACTGTGGTCAGCAGTGGGGGTAAAATCTTAGTTGCTGATGCTGATTTAAGTGATATTTCCTTAGAATACTTAACTTCTTTAGCGACAATTAAACTAGAAACTTTTCTAATTAATAACGAGTGGAAACCAAGTTATCAAGAAGCTTGGCGAGTTTATAACTACTCTGATAATACTCCCGAACAACTAGTTAAGGATTTAGTAAAACATATTAAAGAAGGAGGAAAACCTTTTGTTTGTTTATCAGCACAAAAGTTAACCAGTAAATGGGGTACGATTACCCTAGAGTCTTATTTAAAAAAGCAATTCCCTCAAAAGAAAATTCTACGGATAGACTCAGAGTCATTGCAAGATTCTAGTCACGATGCTTATCAAGCGATTGGCAATTTAAATCAGTTGTTACTTAACTATGATATAGTTCTAGCTAGTCCTGCGATCGAAACGGGAATTAGTATTGATATTCAGCAACACTTCACCTCGGTTTGGTGTTTAGCGCAGGGGATTCAGACTCCCACTTCTATCGCTCAATTTTTAGGGAGAATTAGGGAGAATATTCCTCGTTATATTTGGTCAGCAGCCTACGGATTTAATCAGGTGGGCAATGGTTCCACTTCTATTCCCAAACTTCTCACCTCTGGACACCGATTAACCGAGGTGAATATTCGCTTACTACACCAATCAGATTTAGAATCTCTGGAGGATTTAGATACAAATTTTCAAGCGGAATCTCTCCTCTGTTGGGCTAAAATGGCTGTGCGAACAAATGCTTATATGCTTAACTATCGTCAGTCAATTCTAGGGATTTTACAAACAGAAGGTCATAGAATTAAAGAACGGAATCAGGAAGAAAAACTGGAAACAACTAATCAGTTAACGGCAGCAATTGAGGAAATTAGGGAACATAATTATCGTTCTGAATGCGAGGCAATTGCCAGCGCAGCCGAGATCACGGAATCAGAATATCGTTTGCTAAAAAAACAGTTAATTAAGTCAGTGAAAGAAAGGAGAATTATCAGGAAATATGACCTATACAAACGCTATGGAATTCCCATTACACCGCAATTAGTGATTAAAGATGATCAAGGATGGTATCAAGAACTACGCCTACATTACTTTTTGACAATTGGGCGACAATTTTTGTGTGATCGAGATGCTTTAATTGCCCGTAAACTGATAGAATCAGGTCACGGAAGTTTATTTATTCCTGATTTTAATGGTAGTCAATTAGGAGTGATTATCGGGACGTTAGAAGTGTTGGGAATTCCCGTATTATTAGCTAACCCTGAAAGAGAATTAACTAACCATGATACCGATTTACAAAAAATGGCTGCAATCGCCATTAAAAATCGTAACGAGATTAAAACTATCACCAAGATTAATCTCTCTAATACTTCCCGTCCTCTGACGATTATTCGTAATTGTTTGAACTTGTTAGGTTATGAATTAACCAGCAAGGGCAGCCGGAGAATTGCTAGAAAATCTCTAAAAGTTTATCAGATTGTTGTCCCTCAGGATGGTAGAGAACAAGTGTTTCAACAATGGTTATTTAGAGATGAAAAATGTGCGGGAAGTTCTGAGATTTGGTATGAAGACTATCTCTTTTCTCTCAACCAGAAACCATCTCTAGGCGAATCAGAAAATGCTTATATTCAACTAAGTCTAGAATTTAGTCTAGCTATGGGAAAATTGCCTATTTAAGCGACTTTTTTTCCTAAAATGACCACATCAGCCAGAAAATCGTCTAGAGCGGCAATTTGGGGTAAATAACCCCATCGTTGGAAGCCGAATTTTTCAAAGAGACAAATACTGGCTTGATTGTGGGCAAAAATAATACAGATAAGATTAGATATACCCAATTTGGGACAACGATTCAAGCAATATTCTACTAATAATTTACCAATTCCACGACCTTGATAATCGGGGGCAATATATAAACTAACCTCTGCCGTTTTTTGGTAAGCGATACGACCATAAAACATCTGTAAACTCAGCCAACCTACCACCCGACCTTCGATCGCTATTACCCAGATGGGATACTGTTCAGGTTCGTGCTTTTTAAACCATTCTCGCCGACTTTCAAGGGAAATAGGCTTTAAATCAGCAGTTGCCTTGCGAGTGGGAACAGCAGCATTATAAATCTCGATAATTGTTGGTAAATCTGTTTCCTTAGCCTCGCGAATAATCATAGAATATCAAGTAAGTAGTCATGCAAAATAAATTTCCCAGTGAAGATAGGCAAGAGGCAAGAGGCAAGAGGCAATAGCTTCATCGAAGTGTGTAATTAATTTTGCTTAGGTACTTAAGATGAAGTATAACCTAATTTTCCCTTGTCTCCTAACTTCTGAACTCTCCTATATCTCTCAATCTTACTTTAAAATTGGGTTTGATAGCGGACGGTAAACTCATTTAAATTGTAATCGTAGGAGAAGCGGATAAAAGACTGGGAATTAACTCGATAAACGGTTTCCAAATTAGGAAGAATATTAAAATCTGTTGCTCCGATCGCATTACTGACCGCATTCTCCACATCATAGACGACTCCTTGCGCTAAGAGGGGAATGGCCAACTGAACCACTCCAAATTGAATCAATTGTTCTGTATTTTTTCCCTGTAAACCATTAAAAACCGATAGCAATTGTTCCCCCAAAAGTCGAACAATTTCCCCTTGACTGCGGGGGGGAGTGCTGGTTAATTTAACTAGGGGAGTATTAAGCAATCCCTCATCTTCACCTCTAGCAAAAGCTACTGCTTGTAAACAATTAGCAGCTTTTTGTAATTCTGCATCTGTATAGTTTTCCTCTAGGGGAAAAGGGGGACTATCGGGACGAATTTGGCAGACTTCATTGATGTTGCGACCTAAATTTGGTAGCAAGCGGTTTAATTCCCCTTCAACGCTGAGGGTGACATCAATCCTTTGAATGCGATTGAGGCTATCATCGGGAATTTCATTACTAGGAAAATCCCCCCCCGGACGGGAGATTGCAAAATCGCGAGATTGAGAAAATTCGCTGAGAATTGTTCGCAGTTGAATGTCAACAAAGGGGTTTAAAAGTCCCAACCCGCGACTAGAATCGAAAACAATAACATTTTGATTGCGTCGGTTAAGAAGAAAACGCGTATCGATGTAGCTAACCCGTCCTCGATCGAGATTAATCACTCCATTGGTTTGTAATTTCTCTAGTGGAGTGAGCGGACCGTTCAAGGTTAAAGCACCACTAAAATCAAATTGATATAAAGGTTCTTGTTCAATTGATAATCCTGCTAAAGACACTTGAAAATTATTTAAAACTGGAGTGATATTTGTCGTCTGAGGAATGTTGAGAGGCTGCAGCCAGCGACTCACTGGTTTATTGGTTTCTTGATTAATTTCTGGGGTGCGAGGAAGAAAAACTTTACCTCTAGAAAGACGCACATTCCCCCCAATAATTGGTTGTTGGACTGTCCCTGTCACCACGGCATTTCCGGCAATTAATCCCCGATAAAGGCCATTAATTGCTATATCTCCCTCTTGAATATTAACTGTTAAAGGATTAGAACTATTTTTGATGGCTTGAAAGAAAGGTAAAACTCCCACCACAGAAATTTGTCTGTCAGCGATCGAGCCTTCTAATTCCTCTACTGTTAAGCTTTCAGGGGTTAACCCAATGCGGCCATTTACGGTTAAAATCTCTGGAAAAGCAACACTGCGGATAGCGACATTATCGAGAGTAACTATACCATTTGCTTCTAAATCTTTGATTTTTAATCCCTCTGTTACATCTAATCTTCCCGTCGCTGAAAGAACTACCTCTCCTTCACCTTTAACCCATTCGATGGCGTTTTGACTGATAGCTTCAATTAATTTGATTGCATCGGTTCCTAATTTTGCTTGTATTTTTAATTGATCATTACCCGGTAAGGGAGGATAGGGAATGCTGCCATAGAGTTGGATTGATTCAGAGGAGGTTGTCCGCAAATCAAAACGATACTGATTATAGGTAAATAACCCAATTATATCCTGATTAATATTTTGGGCATTAATTGCACCATCGATAAAGGCAAAGTTACCCTGAATACGAGGATTTAATAAGGTTCCTGTAATTTGTCCTTGAGTTTTTAGACTCCCGGATACATCTAAGGGAAACTGCACAAAATTTCTCAAGAGGTCGAGAGAAAGATTTTCCACAACAAAAGTTCCCTCTACTTTTTTTAAGGAAAAATCACCCGCTAAAAATACGGAAGAATCTCGTGATTTTAATCTAATCGGTTCTATCCTGAGCAACTGACGATTTAAGTTAAGATTAATTGTTACTTCATCAATCGGAATTAATTGGGTATCGGTGGTGACAATTCCCAGAGGGTTAACAATATTTACCGTCGGTTTTTGGGGTCGCCATTCCCATCGATTACCCTGAAATTGTACGCTAAGATCAGGATTTTTTAAAGTCCCAGTTAAGGCTATATTTGCTTGATAACGACCGCGAAAATCTAGTTCAGAAGGTATCCCAAGTACCCCTCTTTCCCCTGCTAATTTCTGGATTATTTCTTCAATTTTTGCCCGCAAATTTACCTGTTGTGCTAGGGAAGCTTCGGGATTACCTACTGCTAGGGGACTAAGTTCAATAGCTGGGTTATTCTCTGGGGAGAAAAAGTTGATTAAACTGGTTAAATCATAGATACTAGCAACTGATAATAAATCCTGAATATAACCTTGATCTACCCTGAGTTTAGCTTCTATTGCTTGGGTTTGCCAATTAAATAAACCTTGCAGATTATATTGACTTGCACCTGCTTGCAAACTTCCCGATTGTAGTTGAACGATGGAATCTTGATAAACCAAATTTGCTGTTAATTTTTCCCCAATTAAATTACCTAAACTAGGTTGATTAATCTCTAGTTGTCCCTGTCCCTGTAAGTTAAATAAATTGATGTCTAGATTAGCACTCAATTGTCCAGTAATAATCCCCGGAATATTGTAGGCTGCCGTGGGAGATATTTTCAGGATTTCTAGGGGAAAATTGGCAATCTGAACATTTAATTTTTCTCCGCTTCGTTTAGCTGTTGCTAGAAAAGTAGTCTTATTTCCAAAAGCTTGGCGAATATTCATCTCTAGGGGAAGATAGGGCAGCAGACAATTATTTTGTTGACAAGAATCAAAAGTTAGGTCAATAATGTCTTGATTTCCCCGCAGATTTAAACTAATATTTTGACCGATTCCTGCTTGAATTGTTCCTTTTAGTAGGGGTTCAAAGAGTCGCTCATTAATGCTAAAGTTAGCTAAATCTATATCCCCTTTGATTTGTATATTTCCCACTTTTTGCCAAGCACTTAAGAGATTTTTTCCTGTGATTTGTCCTTGAAATTCTCCTATCCCTGTTAGTGTCAATTCTTTGGGTTTTAGGTTAGAGTCAATCGGCAAAAGTGATATAATCTGATTTAGCGGTACGGCAGCAAGGTCGGTTTTTGCCTGTAGATTTAAGTTAACCTCAGCGATATCGGGTTGACTGGTAAGATTAGCTAAAAGAATATTTCCTCGCACATTAAAGCTATTTTCTCCCCACTGTGCCGAAAGATTATTAACCTGAATTGGTGTTACTCCCTGCCAAATTTCTTTAATATTTCCTGCTAGATTAGCTCTAAAATCTAAGTTAGGAATCCAGATCGATTTTATTCCTGGCAATTGCCCCAGTACGGCAGCGGGATCAAGATTAGCGGCAATAATATCACTTTGCCAGAAATTATTATTAAGTTGTGCCTTAGCTTTAATCTCTCCTTGAGCTACATTAATACGAGAGTTGAAAACTGCTTTGACACTGCTTAAGTTCAGTTGTTTTTCTAGCAGGGAGTCGAAAATAGTTTGAGCATTTCCTGCTGCTTGAAACCTCGTTTGGTAAATATTCAACGCTAGGGGAACATTAGTCTGAAAACGCTCTAAACTACCGAGAATATTAAAAATACCTTTGTTTAACTGAATATCAGTATTAATAGGATTATTATCCACTAACAAGCGAGTATTTACCCTAGCATTGATGGTGGACAAATTAGGAATTTTTCCCGCTAGTAAATTATTGATTGCACCAGTGAAATTGACCTGGGTTTTCCCTAGACTAACAGGAATATTTATCTTGGGTAAAAACGGATTTAAGTTAATCCCATCTGTCTTAACTATACCGCTTAAAATACCTTCTTCCAGTTGGGTTGTCGTTCTTAAAAATTGATTATTGACAAGTAACTGTATATCTCCTTCCCCGCGCCAAGTTTTTAAATCCGTCAAAGTACCACTAATCAGAGAATTTATTCTACCAGCAAAGCTGATTTTTGCCCTGCCTAAACTAACGGGAATTGTTAAATTTTCTGTGAAATTATTGAGACTAATTCCTCTGGTATTGACTGTTCCTGTCAGGAAACCTCGATTTAGTTTGGCTGTGGCAATTAAAGGATTATTATCCACTAATAACTGCATATTACCTTGACCTTGCCAACTGCTGAAAATATTATTTTTATTATTCAGTAATTCCCCTAAATAACCCTGTAAATTAATTTGCGATTGCATTAATTTAACTTGGGTTGGTAAGTTAGGTAATAGGGAATTAATCGGCAATCCTGCTAAGACAGCTTTGGCCTGAAGATTTCCTTGCAATACTTGACTATTGACTAAAATTGTGCCTTGTTTACCGCTAATTCTTAAGTTAGCAATTCCGTTTAAAGTATTAATATTGATTTGATCAACTTTGCCAATAACCTGAATATTAGCTGTCTCTAAATTTAAGGGTTCTAAGGTTTCTAAGTAGGGGCAAATAATATCTACATATTGACAAACGATAGGCACAAAAGGAGTCAATAAAAAGTTATTACCCGTGATTTTTGCCTGGACTAATTTGCTAGTAAAATCACTATTAGCATTAACCTGTAGTTTGCCGCCATTTGTTTTAATCACCGTATCGGTTAAATTTATTTTGTTGCCACCTAAAAATACTTTACCCTCCCCAGCAACATTGATTAATCCTGACTGATTAATCATGGGTATTTGCCAATTAATTAATAATTGGGGCAGTCCTAAACTACCTCTAGCTTTAATCTTAGCTTGCAGATCGTTTATCTCAATTTTAGTGGGAATTGTTGCCAATTGAGATAAAATTTTTCTCGTGGGAAAATGCGCTTGTAAATTCAAATTAATTGGCATTTTTGTTCCGTCAAGAGGTTGATTTTTTTGCAGGGATTGCAGAATATTTAACTGCAATTTTCCTTCCCCTTTAATTTCTCCACCTGCAACGGGTTTAATTTGAATTTTATCTAAATTAAGACTATTGAGATTGGTTTGAAAATTACTGGTTATTGATTGAAGAGGTATTTGCTCAAAAATAATCGGTTTGCTGTTGCTAACGGTTCCTTTAATTAGAGGTTGATCTAATTTTCCTGTCACTTGAAAAGTAGAGCGTGCCTCTCCCCGTAAATCTAGAGGTGATTGCAGATAAATAATTCTTAAAAGCTGTTGTAAATCTACCGATTCTAGAGCGACCTTGAGATGATAACCAGTTTGCCAATTTACTTCTCCCTTCACCTCAGTTTTAATCTTGCCAATACTTGCGGTCGCTTGTTCAATTAATACTTTATCCCCCTGTAAATTTAACTTAGTTGTCAGCTTAATTGGGTACTGGAAAGGTTGGAATTTTCCCGCCAAATCTGTCACCTGAAAATTTCCATTTCCTTCGGTTTGATTTAGCTTTGCCCAACTGGGAATATTGAGAGCAATATTAGCATTTACTTGTCCTTGATTTAATTGGAAATTGCTCCGAGGAATTAAAGTTAATAGTTCACTTAAGTTCAAACGATCGATCTGAAGATTAGTTTGACTTTCACCCGTTTTTAACGCCGTTTCTCCAGCAATTTTTACTTGACTTTGGAGAATTTCTGCGCTAAAATTGTAGGTGAGAGGCTGCCTTTGATTATTAATAAATCTTCCTTGACCATCGGCCTTAATTTCTATTGTTTTTTTCAAGGCATAGGGTTGGATAGTAATATCTCCCTTCTCCACCTGAAAACCCAGATTTAACCTGATGGGTGCCTCCCGATCTAAGTTACTAGCTATTTTTTCTAAATCATCGAGCCATTGACCATTTTTATCCTGATCGAGATAAATACTGGGATTAATTAACTTGACATCAACTGGCAGCGGCAGACCCAAAAGTAAGGGCAACGGATTTAATCCCAATTCGATCGCATCAACAGACAAACTATCAGCAGAATTGTCCGTAGCTGGAATTTCCGATTTACCGATACGAATGCGATTAAAATAAAAGCCCTCTATCTTACCTACCCTGACGGGTCTGTGCAGCATTTCACTGAAGATATTATCTAAAATCGGAGTGAGACGTTCATAAACTAAATAACGAGTCGTAAAATAGCCAAGGGAGGTAATTCCTAGGAGAGTAATTCCCCCAACAATTAAAGTAGAAGGGCGACAGAAAAATCGACCAAGACTCAGAAAAAGATTAGGACGAGGAGAAGGATCACCAGGGGAGTTACTCATAATTTTTTACCTCACACACACCAAAGAAAGGGCAATGGCTCACCAGAGCTAATGAACTATGATAATTCACCGCGGCACTGATAGCCCTCGATCGATTAATTGCCACTTTTTAGGCAATTATTGGGCTTAAATCCTGTGAGGAAGTCAAGGGCTGCGGCCAATTAAAAGCCTCTCTTCCCATCTTAGCCTAAGACTCGAATAGCTGGCTAAAATTTTCAACAATCCGCCAAAATCTTCCCAATTTCAACAGCTAACCGAGCTAATATTGCTCAACCCACCAGTTCCATCAGAATATTGCTCAGATCAATGGGTTCGGAAATTGAAGATTGAGAGAAAACTGCTGCGGACAGACAACAATCCGGCGCAGTCTGGAACAACCACCGGAAGTATTCAGTCCTAGAATATTGGGACTAGCACATCTATTTTTACTACAAAAAACGTCTTATAGATAAAGATCATGAAAGCCAGATTATCGATCGCCCTAACCGCCCTAATGACCTTGGGCATAACTGCCACACCAGCGGCCAACTTTGACGAACAGGACATCGAGCAGACCCAGGTAGTAGCGATCGCTCGTCCCTACGGAGGTAATAAATTTGACCTGCTAGTCTTGGAACAAATCCAGGGAAAACAGAAGTGTTGGAGTGAAAGTGGCTCAGGTCCGGTCATGATTGACCCGCTGCTCCTCAACTTTGACTTTACCGGCATTTGTCGCCGCGCCACCGATAGTAATGGTTATTCTATCCGTCTTGATGGCCGGGATTTTGGCCTAGATTATATCCTGCGTATTGTGGAACGCAACGGCGAATTATACTTAGTGGGAACTCCCCGGGATGCTCGCAGACCCGAATTAGTGGTGGGAAGAACTCGAGGAATGCAAACAGGATTTATGAAAATTATCCTCGAACCGGGTTGGAGATTTAGCCGTCGTACTTTCCAGGGCAAAAGTTTAGGCCACTTCTACTTTAGCGGCAAAGAAGCGGAAGTTCTCGCAGCCGTCGGCAGACCTCCCATCAGCGAAACCACTCCCCCCCCCAGTTCTGGATCTAGTTTCCAGGATATTAGCAGCGATATCTATAAAACTGAGATTGAAAAAGCGATCGCACTTGGGGTAGTGGCCGGTTTTAAAGAAGATAACACCTTCCGCCCCGAAAATCCCGTCACTAGGGAACAATTCGTCTCGATGATTATTGAAGGGATGGGAACTGTCACCAAAATTAACCTAGAAGAGATTCCCCCCGGCAGCGGCAGTTTTAACGATGTGGACGCGACGCGTTGGAGTGCCAAAAAAATTCAATGGGCCCGGGCTAATGGTATTGTTGCTGGCAAAGCTAACGGCGAATTTCGTCCCACCGACCCCATCACCCGGGCCGAATTGATGGCGATTCTCAAACAGGCCGCCACCTACCTGAAAACTCAGCAAAAACAAGCCCCCGATTTAGCCCAAACTAAAACCCCCGTCAATTTTTCCGATACTTCCGGTCATTGGGCTGCCGGGTTAATTACCCAGATGTCGGGATTTTGCGCTGTGGCCTCTCCCTTAAACGAACAGGGTAGTGCCTTTGTACCAAATGATCCCGCCCGTCGTAACTACGCAGCTGCTGCGATCGTCCGTACCCTCGATTGTGTTAAAACCGCCAAAAAATAAGTAGGGTTTGCGGCAAAAAGTTGTTCCTAGTAGTAGGTTGTGGGGTTTCACCCATTTTTGGGTGGTCAATTACCTAAAATTCAGGGAAAAAGTCCCCCAATTTTCCCCCCGACCACTCCCGGACCCAGAACTTTTTGATTTCAAAAAGGCCTAGGCACTCATGCAAAAGGAGGAATCAATAATCAGTCTTTAATAACCAGATTTAGTATGATCACCGATCACTGTTTACTGTTTACTGTTTACTGTTTACTGGTCACTGGTCACTGATCACTGATTGTGGTTATTAATTTTTACTTTAGGTATGCCGTCGAGTATTCCCGCTAGACTAGGAAATAATGCACCTCGGCTAGACAAAATCCTATGGTAAAGCTGCTCGAAAATCCTCTCCGAGTGGGATTGCGACAAGAAAGAACCCCAGAACCCTTAATCTTAGTCATTTTTGGGGCATCAGGAGACTTAACCCAAAGAAAACTGGTTCCTGCTCTCTATCAACTGAAACGGGAAAGACGACTGCCGGCCGAATTAACCATCGTTGGTACAGCGCGCCGAGAGTGGAGTCATGATTATTTTCGCCAACAGATGCGCCAAGGCATCGAAGAATTTTCCGACGGGATTGGTAGTGAGGAATATTGGCAAGACTTCGCCCAAGGGTTGTACTATTTCCCCGGCAACATGGACGACCCAGAAAGTTACGCCAAAATGAAAGTCTTTCTGGAAGAATTAGACGGAATCCGGGGAACTCGTGGCAATCGAGTCTTTTATCTAGCGGTTTCTCCTAATTTCTTTCCCCCCGGTCTTAAAAACCTCGGGGCAGCCGGAATGCTGAAAGACCCGATTAAACACCGGTTAGTGATCGAAAAACCCTTTGGCAAAGATCTCAGTTCTGCCCAAGTTCTCAATCGAGTCGTACAAGAGGTTTGTCAGGAGAACCAAGTTTATCGCATTGACCACTATTTGGGCAAGGAAACCGTCCAAAACTTATTGGTGTTCCGATTTGCTAACGCCATCTTTGAACCCCTCTGGAATCGTCAATTTATCGATCACGTCCAGATTACCGTGGCCGAAACCGTGGGAGTGGAGGAGCGGGCCGGATATTACGAAAAATCGGGAGCTTTGCGGGATATGGTGCAAAATCACCTGATGCAGTTATTCTGCTTAACGGCGATGGAAGCACCCAACGCTATTAACGCTGATAGTGTCCGTGGCGAAAAAGTCAAAGTCCTACAAGCAACTCACCTGGCCGATATTAATAACCTAGAAAAATCCGCCATCCGCGGCCAGTATAAAGCCGGTTGGATGAAAGGAAAACCCATTCCGGGCTATCGGGAAGAACCGGGGGTTAATCCGGAATCGACCACCCCCACCTACGTGGCCATGAAATTAATGGTAGATAACTGGCGTTGGCAGGGTGTCCCCTTCTATCTGCGTACTGGTAAACGTCTGCCCAAAAAAGTTTCCGAGATTGCCATTCAATTCCGCCATGTGCCGTTATTAATCTTCCAATCGGCAGCCCAACAAACTAATGCAAATGTACTGAGTATGCGGATTCAGCCTAACGAAGGTATTGCCCTCCGTTTTGAGGCGAAAATGCCGGGGTCGGAATTACGCACACGCACGGTAGAAATGGACTTTAGTTATGGTTCCTCCTTCGGTGTCACCAGCGCCGATGCCTATAATCGCCTACTTTTAGACGCTATGCTAGGAGATCAAACCCTATTTACCCGTTCTGACGAGGTAGAAGAAGCATGGCGCATCGTTACTCCCGCTCTTGCCGCTTGGGACGCTCCCGCTGATCCTGCCTCCGTACCCCAATACGAAGCGGGTACCTGGGAACCCACAGAAGCGGAATTTCTCCTTAACCGCGATGGCCGTCGTTGGCGACGACTCTAGTACAGTGAGCAGTAATCAGTGAGCAGTAATCAGTGAGCAGTAATCAGTGAGCAGTAATCAGTGAGCAGTAATCAGTAATCAGTAAACTAAAAACTCACATCTGATAACTAAAAACTCACATCTGATAACTGATAACTCACATCTGATAACTAAAAACTCACATCTGATAACTGGTAACTGAATCACTGATAACTGATAACTGGTAACTGATAACTGATAACTGATAACTGATAACTGACATGACTACCCAAAGCCCCCCCATTGTCTCCCTGCAAGCACCGAAAGATGTTTCCATCGATGTGATCGAGCAGGAACTACGCGATATCTGGCAATCCTACAATAATAATGAGGATGGTATGGCCGCCACCCGGGCCACCACCTTTAGCTTTATTGTCTATGAACCCGATGCGGTACAGGAATTGTTAACCCTTCTCGGTTATTACACCGGCCCGATTGATGGTATTGCCGGTCCGCGGACCTACGCCGCCATCAAAGTGGCCCAGAAAGACCTAGGACTAGAAATAACTGGGCTTTCTAGCGATGAATTTGTCGCCGGGTTAAGGGCAGCCTGGGAAGCGGAAAAAAACGCCGAGGACGGGGCTAATCATCGTCAATACGCCGCCGATTTGGACGCGATTGGGGTGGCAGATGCGATCGCTGCTTCCAATCCCTGTCGCATTATTACCCTCTGTCCCACCGCCGAGGCCGATGAAGGGGTGAAAGCCTCCGTTTCTGCCTATTGTCCCGTTAACAAACGTAGTCAGAACACTTTAGTTTGCTGTGAATACGTCACTTTAAGCGGTACAGCGGAAGCTTTGGAACGAATTGGCGGCATTATTTCTGAGTTAACTATTCCCAGTTTGCCTAAATTTCTCTGGTGGAAAGCCAGTCCCGATGGCGAATATGGACTATTTAAACGTTTGGCCGGTCAATGTGATACGGTTATCGTCGATTCCAGCACTTTTCGGGAACCAGAAACGGAACTGCTGCAGGTGGGGGATTTATTAGCAACAGATGTACCATTAGCTGACCTAAACTGGAGTCGTCTGGCTCCTTGGCAAGAACTAACCGCCGAGGCTTTTGATCCGCCAGAGCGTCGGGATGCTATTCTGGAAGTCGATCGCATCACTATTGATTACGAAAAGGGCAATCCTTGTCAAGCTTTTATGTTCCTCGGTTGGATGGCCAGCCGGTTACAATGGCGACCGGTGGGATATACTTACCAGTCGGAAGATTACGCTATTCATCGGATTAGTTTCCTCGGTCTGGACCAGCGTTTAATTGAGGCGGAATTAGCCGGTGTTCCCGTGGCCGATTGGGGTGAGATACAAGGGGATCTGATTAGTATTAAACTCAGTTCTACTAATCTTCAGGCCGATTGTTGCACGGTAATTTGTTCGGGAACTACCGGCTGTATGCGGATGGAAGCTTCGGGAGGGGCCCAATCTTGCCGCATTGAACAAGTGTCCCATCTGGAAGACCAAAAAACAGAAACTCTTCTAGGTAAACAGTTACAGCGTTGGGGCCAAGATGTGCTTTATCAAGAAAGCATGAAAGTCACCGGCGCTATCCTCAAATTATCCCAACCAGATTAGCAAATTAGCAACAATAATCCCACCCACTTTGAAGAGACCTTGTTAACAAGGTCTCTCGATATTTATACAGCAGTCAGCACCTGATTAAAACCGATAATTATAAGTAGCTAGGCGTTAAAAACTGTCAGACACCCCCCTTATCAAGGGGGGATTAAAGGCAAAATCCATTTTTAATTTAATTATAACCAGCTACTTACCTTTTCAGAAAACAGGTTATCATAAAGACAGAGCTTTGCTTTCAAGGGGGCAATATGGTCGCAACCACTGAGAAACGCTACACAGTCGCAGAATACTTTCAACTAGAGGAAACTGTCACCGACAGACACGAGTATCGAGATGGAGAAATTATTATTATGACCGGGGGAACTCCTAACCATAATCGCATTGCCTTGAATTTCTGTAGAAAATTTCCCTTAACTATCCAGAATCAAGCCTACGATATATTTATCACCGATCTACGCTTGGCAATACCCGCCTATAATGTGTACACCTATCCCGATATTATGATCGTTAAGGGGGAACCAATTCTTGAAAGAGGACGCACCGATACGATTACCAATCCACAGGTAATTATCGAGGTTTTATCAAAATCTACTCAAGATTATAATCGGGGTGATAAGTTTAAATTTTATCGCTCTCTCAATAGTTTTGAAGAATATATTTTAATCGATCAATATGGTTATTATATAGAACAATTTCATAAAAGAGGCGATCATTGGGCATTTCGGGATTATCACGATCAAGAAGCGATTTTAACTTTGTTTTCTCTAGATTTTCAAATATCCCTGACAGATTTATATCAGCGAGTCGATTTTACCGCGATTGAAGTAAGTACCTAAGCAAAATTAATTACACACTTCGATGAAGCTTTTGCCTCTTACCTATTGCCTCTTGCCTATCTTCACTGGGAAATTTATTTTGTATGACTACTTATCTTAATGATACTAAATCCGTTGAGTATAGGCTACATATCAGGACAGGCAATAGGCAATAGTGGCTATAGATAATCAGTTTTTAATAACCGGATTTGGTATTATAATTCATAATTTATAATTTATAATTTATAATTCATAATTCATAAAAAAAAGGCGGGTTAGTACCCACCTTGTTTAAACCTTAGATATTAGCGATAATTAGGCCTCATCGAGAGCAGCAATACCGGGTAAAACCTTACCTTCGAGTAATTCCAAACTAGCACCACCACCAGTGGAAATATGGCTCATTTTTTCCGCCACTCCCACTTTTTCCACCGCCGCCACCGAGTCACCACCACCGATAATAGTAGTTGTACCCGTAGCGGTTAAATCGGCTAAAGTATTAGCGATCGCATCTGTACCCGCTGCAAATTTATCGAACTCGAACACCCCCATCGGGCCATTCCAGAGGACAGATTTACAGTTAGATAAAGCTTTTTGGAAAACTTTAACTGATTCAGGTCCAATATCCAATCCCATCCAACCATCGGGAATATTTTCGACGTTGACGATTTGGGAATTGGCATCCTTATCGAATTTATCCGCTAACACCACATCGGTAGGAAGGAGGAATTCCACCCCTTTTTCTTTAGCTTTTGCCTCTAGGGATTTAGCTAACTCTAGTTTGTCTTCTTCCACCAAAGACTTACCAACACTTAAACCGCGGGCCTTGTAGAAAGTAAAGATCATACCGCCACCGATGAGCAGTTTATCGCACTTTTCCAATAAAGTTTCAATCACGCCAATTTTACTAGAAACCTTAGAACCGCCGATAATCGCCGCTAGGGGACGTTGGGGAGTTTCAATAGCGGACTGTAGGTAGTTTAACTCTTTTTCAATCAAATAACCCGCCACCGAGGGGCTGAGATAGTGGGTAACGCCTTCCGTGGAAGCGTGGGCGCGGTGGGCGGTACCAAAAGCATCATTAACATATAAATCGGCATTAGCGGCTAATTTTTTGGCAAAATCGGGGTCATTTGCCTCCTCTTCACCGTGGAAACGCAGATTTTCTAAAAGGGCCACTTGACCGTTAGACATTTGACTAATCGCTGCCGTCACTCCCTCACCAATAGAATCGGGACACATGATTACTTCCTGGCCCAATAATTCCGAGAGACGTTTAGCTACAGGGGTCAGACGCAAATTTTCTTTAACTTGACCGTCGGGGCGACCCATGTGGCTGCATAAAATAACCTTAGCCCCTTTTTTGATTAAATCCTCAATAGTTGGTAGTGCCGCCCGAATACGGGTATCATCGCTGATTGCCCCGGTGGCTTTGTCCATGGGAACGTTAAAATCGACCCGGACTAAGACCCGTTTGCCCGCTAAATCAGCCTCTGTTAAATTCGCTACTGTTTTTTTTGGCACAGCCCATAACCTCCTAGATTGCTTACCGTACAATAAAGATTAAATCAGGGTATCGCTACTTGCGACAATTACTTTGACAAAGATTATTTCAGATTTGGGGATCAGTTTTGCAGTTCCAAGACCGATTTGCCCAGAAAAATTTGATTGGAGAGACTTGCTAATTATGTTTGAGACGATTTTATTTCCCATCGACCACAGCCGCGAAAGTCGTGACGCTACCAGTAGTGTGATCGAATTAGTCAAAATCTTTGACAGTCGTTTGGTGCTGTTGTCGGTGGTGGAAACGACACCCACCGGGGAAATTGCCGCCGACGATAAGATGAATTCGATCGAAGCGGTGGATAGATTGTTACAATCGGCCCAAGCGATTTTCGCCCAAGCTGGTGTCAAGGCAGAAATGATTGAAAGGGAGGGAATACCCTCTTTTGTCATCTGCGATGTGGCCGATGAAATTAATGCTCACCTGATTGTTATGGGTTGTCGCGGTTTAGGATTAACCAGCGAAGGTGTGTCCGAAAGCGTCACCACCAAAGTCATTAACCTTGCCCCCTGTCCAGTGTTGATTATCCCTTAATCAGTGAGCAGTTATCAGTGAGCAGTTATCAGTGAGCAGTTATCAGTGAGCAGTTATCAGTGAGCAGTTATCATACTAAATCCAGTTATTAAAGACTGATTATCTATTCCTCCTTTTGCCTCTTGCCCCCCCGACGTCGGGGGGGTTGCCTCTTGCCTATCCTGATATGTCGCCTATACTCAACGGATTTAGTATCAGATGTGAGTTTTCAGTTCACTGATTACTGTTTACTGTTTACTGGACGGCTACGCCGTGCCTTTGGCAACACTGAAACAAGGCTCCCCACTCCCCCGTCTCCTGAGAGAAATGTAACGAATTGTGAGAGTTTCAGCCGTCAACCCTTGAAAACTCGATCTATGGGGTTGCTTGAAGTAATTCTTAGGCCTAAAGTGTAATCTTAAAGTTTTATGATCAATTTTCCTGTTGATCGGAAAAAGGAGAACTCAAACACAATGGCTGAAACTGGATACAAACAGGTGGTGACACCCTACAATGATGATCCGTTCATTGGTCATCTAGCTACCCCCATTTCCGCTTCTGGTTTTACCAAAGCTTTTATTGGTAACTTACCTGCCTATCGTCCCGGTCTAGCCCCGATTCTGCGCGGTCTAGAAGTGGGTATGGCCCACGGTTATTTCCTCGGTGGTCCCTGGGTCGTCCTGGGACCCTTGAGAGACTCGGAATATGCTAATCTCGGCGGCTTAATCCCCGCTTTAGCCATGGTTCTCTTGGCTACGGGTTGTTTAGCTAGTTATGGTCTTGTCTCCTTCCAAGGTAAGGCCGCTACTGGTGATCCTCTGCAATCCTCCGAGGGTTGGAGTCAATTCGCTGCCGGTTTCTTTATTGGTGGTATGGGTGGCGCTTTTGTGGCCTATTTCCTCCTAGAAAATCTTGGTGTCGTTGATGGCATCATGCGCGGGGTTTTTAATCAATAATTAACCCTTTTTCTACCTGATTATCATTTCCTTATTTTTTTACTAGGAGCGTTTGACATGACTGGTGACTACGCAGCTTCTTATCTGCCTTGGATTTTAATCCCGATCGTCTGTTGGTTAATGCCAGCCGTGGTTATGGGTTTGTTATTTATCTATATCGAGAGTGAATCCTAATTTAGCTCTAGGATTCCTACAATTAAGAGCTTGAAAATTAGCTATTTGATAGTTAGTTTTCAAGCTCTATTTTCTGAGGAAAAAAGAAAAAATTGACCAGATGAAAATGAGATGCACCCCTACCTCCACCGAAAAACTTTTTGCCGCAAACCCTACTTATAAAGCGGTTAGATAGCGGATTTTTTCCAACAATAGGGAGGGTTGAATGGGTTTGAGGAGATAGTCGTCAATGCCATGACGACCGAGAAAATTAACGCTGATTTCAGGGGTATCATTCAAGATTAGCACTTTACTGGCTTGAGTTTGGCTAGATTTTTTTAAAAGATGACAGAGATGATATATATCAGGCATTTTTCGATCGACAATTATAATACCTGGCTGCACGATCTCAATTTTTTTGATAGCGGAGACACTATCGATTAACCAAATAACTTGATAATGTGCCACCATCAATAACTCACAAATAAGATTGGCAATTTCTTCGTCACTTTCGATTAAAACTACAGTGGGATGGTGCTGATTAAAATGGGGATTATGCTCTGAGAGTTGAGGTTGAGATTTGGATGGCTTTTGTTGAGGTAAGCGGACGGTAAAAATGGAACCTTTATCTAAGCAAGATTCTACCTCGATCGTGCCGCGATGCAGTTCCACTAATTGTTTAGTTAAAGCCAATCCTAATCCCATACCACCATAACGACGTTTACGGGAGCCATCCAATTGGGTAAATTTTTCAAACAGAAGCGGTATTTTTTGAGCAGGAATGCCGATGCCCGTGTCCTCTACCTGAAAAATGACCTGACTGCCTTCTTTCCACAGTCTCAGCGTGATAGCACCCTGTTCGGGGGTAAATTTCAGGGCATTTTTTAACAAGTACAAAAGTATCTGCTGAACTCGATCATAATCGGCATAAAAATAATGCTCTTTTTCGGTGATTTTCATCTCTAAAATTAGATTAATTTCTTTAATTTCTGCCTCTGTTTTGATAATTTCTAAAACATGATCACAGAGATATTTAAGCGAAAATTGTTTAATATTTAAAACGGCTTTCCCTGCCGAAATTTGCGAGAAATTAAGCAAGTCATTAATTAATTCTAATAGTTTATTGCCGTTATCCTGAATAACTTGTAGATAGTGTTTTTGTTTGTCGGGAGGTAAAAAATTACTGGCTGCCGAGCATTTTTGCAGGGTACTGGACAAACCGATAATACAAGTTAGGGGAGTTAATAACTCATGACTCATATTATTTAAAAATTCACTTTTGCAGAGGTTAGCGGCTTCTGCGGCCATTAAAGTATCTTGTAATTCTTGGGTTCTTTCTATTACCCGGCACTCAAAAATATCTTTTTGTTCCTGGACTTGGGAATATAATTGCGCTTGATAGATAGCGATGGCGAGATGTTCCCCAATCTGACCTAAAAATTTCTTTTCTTGGGGCAACCATCGGCGTTTTTGTTGACATTGATGGGCAATTAATAAACCCCACAATTCTTCTTGTACCACAATCGGGGCAATTAATTTTGATCGCACTTGGTGTTGTCGCAAAAATTCGGACAAACAGAAGGAAGAAGAATAGTTAACATCCACATCATCTACGGACAGAATTAATCCTTGACGATACTTTTCCTTATATTGGGGAATATAAGAAAAACAATCGTCTTCGGGGGTTAAATTTAACACCGAATTTATCTGGTCAGAAATGCGTGACTCAGAAGTTATTTTTCCCTTTACTTCACTGGTACTGGGGAAAAATTGATAAATTAACAATCGGTCCACTTGCAGAAATTCCCGCGCTTCCCTGACTACGGTTTCCAGAATCACCGGTAACTCCAGACTTTGACGAATTTGGGTGATGACTTGGTTTAATAATCTTTCCTGTTGGATTTGTTGGGATAGGGCAGCTTCTATCGGTTGACCAACGGAGAAGATGCAGGGACAACTCCCATCAGCAGACGGAGAAGAAGTTATCGAGAGAATTTTGACTAGAATTTTATTTTGAAAACTGCTGACATTATTGGATAGAGGCAAATTTAAAATTTGATAACTCTGCTCAATTTTCGGGTGGTGGAGAGACTTGACGGCCAGTCCTTGCAGAAAATTTTTAATCGTGTTCGCTTCAAAACTAATGCGGACTTCGTAATCAAAGTTATGTGCTTGGGGACTGGCTAACAATAAAGCTTGTAGGTCAGTGGAAAGCAAGAGTTGATAGATTTCCCCTGTCTGTGAGGGAATATCTCTTTCACTGAGACTAATCCTCGGCCCTGTCACCTGTATTGCCAACTGTTCCCACCAAGAACGAATTTGTTCAAGGTGAGTAAATGACAACACTTGACAGCAAACATAAGCGGAAGAAGCATTCATTTATCATTCATCAGTTATCAGTCATCAGAAGGCAGGAGATAGGGTGGTGGGGTGTTGGGGTTTTAGGGTTTTAGGGTTTTAGTTGAAATTCCCCCACTTCCGCACTTTCCCACTTCCCAAACCCCAGTTATCAGTAAGGGGACTGGGGTTTGGTCAAGTTTTCTTAATCCCTATTCCCTATTCCCTGTTCTTTAAATTGCCACAGACAGATATAATCATCTCTATCTACCTAAAAATAATCCCTCGATCGAGACCCTGATTCTCAAAACCTAATCATTATTTAACCTGACTCTCAAAATTTATGCATCGTATTGCTCCCCAAGCGGGTGGTTGGACAGCGGATACCGAAGGGGTGATTATTATTGACCAAAATCCGGCCCCGATTGTCCTCCTCACCATGGCTGATACCGATATTCAAACTCTAGCGGCAGCTATCGACCATCTACCGGATAATTTTCCCGCAATTCGCGCCCTCAATTTATCGCAGTTACAGCAGCAATACAGTATTGATAACTATGGGGACAAGGTACTATCCCAAGCAAGGGTGATTATTCTTCGCTTATTGGGGGGACGGGGGAGTTGGTCCTACGGGTTGGAAGTAGTTAAGGAAATTGTCGAGGAAACTGGTGCGACTTTATTTGTCCTCCCGGGAGAGGATAAACCGGATTTAGAGTTGATGAGTCATTCCACTGCTTCCCTGACTACTGTTAACCAGTTATGGTGCTATTTCACGGAAGCAGGGATAGATAACTGGATTAATGCTGCTAAATTTATCGCGCATACCTGTCTCCATCTCGACTATCCTCCCTCTCCTCCTAGGGTTGTCCCTAGGTTGGGAATCTATTCCCAGATAACCCTATCCCAACCCCAAGCACGGACTTGGATACTTTTCTATCGTTCCCATTATCTCGCGGGTAATACCAAAGCGATCGATGCTTTAATCAGCGCTTTCACCCAAAGAAATATTGAAACTGTCCCCGTCTTTCTCTCCTCTCTCCGGGAAATTGAAGTGCAAGAGGAACTATTAACCCTCTTTTCCCACCATCCCCCAGACCTAATTCTCGATACCACTAGCTTCTCTATCCAGCGACCGGAAGACAAACAAAATCATCACTTCTGGCAGTCCCTCAATAAACCCATCTTCCAAGTTATCCTCAGCAGCAGCAGTTTAGAAGCTTATCAACAGGGTTATCAAGGTCTTTCCCCCCGGGATGTGGCCATGAATATCGCTTTACCGGAAATGGATGGCAAAATTATCACCCGCGCTATTTCCTTTAAATCTGTCCTCACCCGACATCCGAAACTAGAAACGGAAATAGTTATCTATCAACCCCTCCCCCATCGGGTTGATTTTGTCGCTGATTTAACCGCAAACTATTGTCAACTCTCCTCCCTTCCCAACTCCCAGAAAAAAATTGCCCTCATTTTCCCCAACTATCCCAATAAGGATGGTCGTATCGCTAACGGAGTCGGTTTAGATACTCCCGCTAGTGGTCTGGAAATTCTTCGCGCATTACAAACCCAAGGTTATACCCTCACCGACCTCCCCGACCATAGCGATGAATTAATGCGATTGCTTATTTCCGGTATCACTAATGACCTGGAGACAAGGGAATTAAAACCTATCTATCAATCTCTCTCCCTAGAAGCATATCTAGATTATTTCTCCTCCCTTCCCCCCGATAATCAAAGCGCTCTCCTTGACCGTTGGGGATATCCAGACAGGGATTTTCCTATCCCGGGCCTCCAGTTAGGTAATGTCTTTATCGGTATTCAACCTTCTCGCGGTTACGACCTTGACCCGACCCTTAATTATCATTCCCCCGACCTGGAACCTACCCACAGCTATCTCGCTTTTTACCATTGGTTACGACAGGAATTCCAAGTCACTGCTGTGATTAATCTCGGTAAACACGGCAATTTAGAATGGCTACCCGGGAAGAGTCTCGCTCTTTCTCCCCATTGTTATCCCGAAATTGCTTTCTCGTCGCTGCCGAATTTTTATCCGTTTATTGTCAATGACCCCGGAGAAGGTTCCAACGCTAAAAGACGTTCCCAAGCTGTTATTATCGACCATCTCACTCCCCCAATGACGCGAGCGGAATTGTATGGGGATTGGGAAAAGTTAGAGTCTCTCATCGATGAATATTATCAGGCAGAATCTCTTGATCCTTCTCGTTTAGCTCTGATTCGCGAGCGGATTAACGATCTGGTGGCGAAAACTAATCTCGATCGAGAGCTAGGCACAATTAACGCTTCCTTTAGTCAATTTCTCACCCTCGTGGATGGTTATCTCTGTGAACTCAAGGAAGCACAAATCCGCGACGGTTTACATATCTTCGGTCAATGTCCCCAGGGTCAGCAGTTAATTGATTTAATCCAATCGATTGCCCGTTCTCCTAGTCCCGACCGCCCCGGTTTAACCCGTTCGATCGCCCTTGACCTCCATCTCGACTGCGACCCCCTGACGGAATATAACGATACCACTACTTATCTGGAAGGTCTCGCTCAGGATTTAATTAGCCAGAAAATTGAACCTCTAGGCGAAAATACGGCAAAAGAATTGGTTTGGCTAGAAAATCAGTTAATTCCTGCTTTAAAACAAACCCCCGATGAACTTACCTATCTCTTAAAAGGTCTCGCTGGCCAATACGTCCCCAGTGGTGCTTCCGGCGCTCCTACCCGCGGCCGTCCCGATGTTCTCCCCACCGGCAGAAATTTCTATTCCGTCGATACCCGCGCAATCCCCACAGAAACCGCGTGGGAAGTGGGAAGAAAGGCCGCAGAGGCACTAATTGAACGTTATACCCAAGAAAATGGCGAATATCCCCGCACTTTGGCGATTTCTATCTGGGGAACTTCGACGATGAGAAATAGTGGCGAAGATGTGGCCGAAGCCATGGCTTTACTGGGAATTCGTCCCCTTTGGGATGGTTTTTTCCGTCGGGTGGTCGGGTTTGAAATCCTTACCCCGTCTAGCTTAGGCCGTCCTCGCATTGATGTGACCGTTCGGGTATCGGGCTTTTTTAGGGACAGTTTCCCCAGCATACTACATCTTCTTAATTCTGGCATAAATGCGGTAGCTTGTCAAGAGGAAGAGGAAAAAATTAATCCTTTAGCGGCGAAAGTGAAGACAGAGAGGGAGTTTTGGCTAAGTCAGGGCTTAGGAGAAAAAGAGGCGAAACTGAGAGCTACTGCCAGAATCTTTGGCTGCAAACCGGGTGCTTACGGGGCCGGTTTACAGGGGTTAATCGAGTCACAAAACTGGCAAAATGATCAAGACTTAGCTAATGCTTATATTAACTGGAGTTGTTATGCCTATGATAGTCAAGGAACTGCCCATTCTTTACCAGAAGTATTGAGAAATAGACTGCAAGAATTAGAGATAGTGCTGCACAATCAGGACAATCGAGAACACGATATTTTCGACTCCGATGACTACTATCAATTTCAAGGCGGCTTAACTGCCAGTGTCCGAGCTTTAACCGGCAAAAATCCCGTCACCTATTTTGGTGATCATTCCCGTCCGGAAAATCCCCGCATCAGAACCCTAGAGGAAGAAATTCGCCGCGTTTACCGTTCGCGAGTGGTAAACCCCAAATGGATAGCAGGAGTGATGCGACACGGCTATAAAGGCGCTTTCGAGATGGCTGCAACCGTAGATTATATTTTTGCCTACTCTGCCACTACTCACCTAGTGGAGGATTTTATCTATCAGGGAGTAGCCGAAGCTTATTTATTTGACGAGAAGGTACAACAATTTATTCAGGAGAAAAACCCCTGGGCATTGCGAGATATGGCCGAAAGATTATTAGAAGCTCAACAACGGGGATTATGGACCCAGGTGGACCAGAAAACTTTAGATCAATTGAGGGCAATTGTCCATGAGGCCGAAGGAGCGATCGAATCGGGTCAGTAATTAGACCTCTGGCAAAAATCAAAAATCTGACCTTAGGTGAGGAGTCAGTAGCCAGTAGTCAGTAGTCAGGAGAATTAAGAATGAGCATTAATCAATTAAATGCTCATTCTAAGAATTTTATGCAATTTTATGCCTATTTTTCTCATTTTTGAAGTCTCAAAAATTAATTAGGCAAGAACTCTATTAATAACCGCTCTAGAATCAGTCTATACTATATATTCTCTGGGGAGAAATTGCTCAAATTACTTTAGTAATAAGAAACGGGACTAAATCATGGCCGGAATTGAGGGATTGAGGATTAAAAATTATCGAGCGCTCAAGGATATAACCCTGGGCAAGTTATGGAACACCAATTCAGACTTAAATCGGCCTAATGTTTTTGACTTGCCCATCAATTTCTCAAGCTTTCCTTTAGGATTAATTGAGCAATACTGAAATAAATAAAAATTCCTAAAACATCAACCACTGTCGTAATAAAAGGAGCAGACATTAAAGCAGGATCAAATCCCATTTTGTTAAAGACAAAAGGTAATGCTGTACCTGTTGTCGCTGCAATAATTGAGATAGCAATTAAACTAATTCCCACTATAAAACCAATCTCTGGTTTACCTAAGAATACAAAAATCATGGCAATCACAATGACGGCTAAAATGATTCCTAATAATCCCCCTGTTATTAACTCTTTCACAATAATTGAAAGCGGTTTCTTATCTCTTAATTCATCGGTACTTAATCCCCTAATAACAACGGTCGATGACTGCGCACCTATATTTCCCCCTGCATCAATTAATAATGGCGTAAAAAAGGCTAAGGCAACTACTTCTTCTAATACTTCCTCAAAATTACTCATTAAAAAAACTGTTCCAGAATTCGTGATTAGTAAAATTAATAACCAGGGTATTCGTTTTTTTGTGATTTTATACAAGCCCAATTTAAAGTAATTTTGATCATCGGATTCCGTGTTAATTGCCCCCATTTTATAAATATCTTCAGTTGCTTCTTCCTCTAAAATATCGATAACATCATCTACCGTAACTACCCCCAATAAGTTTTCATCTTTATCAACAATTGGCAAAGCTAATAAATCATAGCGTTGAATCAATTTAGCGACTTCTTCTTGGTCGGTATCGGTATAGGCATAAATAATATTTCTGTTCATAATTTCAGAAATTATGGCTTCTGGTTTAGCAACAATCAAATCTTTTAAAGATAAGGTTCCTTGTAATTTCTTGTTATTATCTGTCACATAGATATAGTAAGCTACTTCAATTTTATCGGCTAAATTTCTGATTTTAGCTTGGGCTTCATTAGCGGTAATAGTTTCTTTAACATAGATATATTTCGGGGTCATAATTCGCCCCGCTGTATCAGCAGAATACCCGAATAGTAAAGCATTTAACTCTCTTTCTTCAGGGGATAATTGAGCAACTAAAGTCCTCGCTAATTGAGGAGGTAACTCATCAAATAACTTGACTCGATCATCAGGAGACATATTATTAATAATTTCATTTGCTTCCGCATTTTTAAACTTTTCGATTAATAAATATTGGGTATTTCTATCTAAATGTTCATAAACGTCAATGGCTTGAGATTTATTTAAAAGTCGGAAAGCAATGATTTGTAGGGTTTTAGGTAAGTCCGCAATCGCTTCTGCTATATCCACGGAAGCCACGGGAATTAACAGAGTTTTAGCTGCATCATAATTTTGGGCTTCTAAAAAAATGAGTAACTGATTTGTGATAACATCTCTTAGATCACTCTTAGAGCCTTTGGGAAAGTCGATTTCAGTGTTATTCATAATTGATAATTGGGTAAGGTAACTAAAAAGGGAAGCTCGGAAAATTGATGGAGGAGACAAAAGGATTATAAGCGAAGAAAGTAGCGTGGCACAAGCGAACAAACGGACTATCCCGCCGCAAGCGGACGGGGTATCAGAATCAAAATAGACTCAATCGTAGATTTTGGTGTAGCTGCAGATAATCTTTATCTTGTTCTTTTACATATATAGCGTTTCCTAAGCTAGGGAGGTACTCCTATTTTTCTGGCATTGTTCAGATAAAGAGAAGAGAAGGCAAAATAGATAGAAACTCAATGAAAGAAAAAAACGATGAAATGTCCAGAATGTAAAAGTGACCACATCAATTTTATGAAAGGTTCTTTTCACATTGGAGAAATAAGTCGCTTATATTTATTGAGATAGGGGTTAGCAAAGGTGGATCGTTACAAATGTGGCAACGTTTTTTTGGCCCTATGGCAAAAATCATTGAAATTGACATTGATCCACAATGCAAGGACTGTGAATCTCAGGGCATCTTTGTTCGCATAGGAGATCAAGCAGATCATATTTTTCTTGCAGAAATTATTGATGAATTTGGGGTTCCAGATATTGTGCTGGATGACGGCAGCCATCAAATGGCAGATATAGCAAGTAGTTTTCAGTTTTTTTATCCATTAATGTATAAAAATGCAATATACATGGTTGAAGACTTACATACTGCATATTGGGAAGAGTATGGTGGTGGGATCGATAAAAGTGAAACTTTTATAAATTTTTCAAAAGGCTGCATTGACAGGCTAAATGCAGATCACTCAAGAGGTCAACTCGATCCAGATCTGATCACACGAGAAACATTTGGGATTAGCTTTTTTGATAGCATAGTTTGCTTTGAGAAAGGTGATGTTTGGTGGAAAAACGCACCTATGATCGGGAGAGAAAGCTAACCCAGCCTACACCAGTTGTCTAACAAGCGCCCTGGAACGTACGGGACTCTACTTAACTGCGATGCCAAAGGCACTGCGTAGCAGATCGCCAGTCTCGTAGGGTGCGTTCCCTAATGCAAGTGCTACTGCTCTAGCGATCGATTTTGGGGAACGCACCATGCACATTAATTGCAGCTGTGGGTTTAAGTGCGATGCCGCTCTTGTGGGCCCAGTTGAGGAATGTTAGCGAAGATTCCCGATTTTTAGGTTAAAATGGAGGGCAAAAGTTGCCACAGGGTCGCTTCAATGACAGTTCGACAACCCCGCTACAGCAAAGAAGAATTCGCTCGACGTGGTAATGAGATTTATGAATCTCAGGTACGTTCTCAAGTTGAGGAGGGAAATCACGGGAGAATTGTGGCGATCGACATCGAAACTGGAGCGTTTGAGCTTGCCGACGATACGATTACTGCTACCGATCATCTCTATGAGCGTGTCCCTGATGCTCAACCTTGGGTGATTCGGATTGGACATAGAGCCGTCTTCCGTTTTGGCAGTCGCAGCCAGAGAAAACCCGTATGATGTTCGGTGTGGTCAATAATAATTGTGAAGCAATCATCAAGGTGGCAGTCGGTCCCATTGGCTCACCGAAAATAGCACTCGATGCTATCATTGATACTGGATTCACCAGCTTTCTGTCTCTACCGCTTTCTATCATCACAGATATGGGATTGCCTTGGTACTATCGAGATATTGGCACATTAGGCGATGAGAGCGAAGTCGTTTTTGAAATATACAAAGCTTCTGTGATCTGGGATGGTCAAGAGCAGATTATTGATGTGGCAGCTTCTGATGCAGAGCCGTTAGTGGGGATGGGTCTTTTGTATGGCTTTAAACTTCAGATTGAGGCAGTGGAAGGTGGGCGCGTTACAATTGAAGCGCTATGACTCAGCCAAAGTTATCGGTGAAGACGGTCTAACTTTACCGTTATACTGAATCGGTTTTTAATAGCATGATTAACTGCCAATCCCACTTTAAAAACCCGCTCCCTTCTCCCCACTGCTGTAACAAAAAACAACTATCCCCCGATCGCGATCGCTAAAAGTCGAATAATTGTAAATTTCTGTCAAGGGGTGCGGTCAGACAGAGTAATCATCGCTAGAATGAGGCTAATTGTCAGGAATTTAGTTAAACAAGGTTTTTGGCAATATGCTAATCTGGCTAACAGGCTTTTGGGGGTGATATAGGGAAAACTTCTGGCGATTGCGCCTAAATGGGGTGATATACAGAAGGTTGACTCATATCGTTACCCCAGAGAGTTTTATGCAGAAAGTTTCTGTATAATCTCTAGTTAGCTTCCTGAACAACTACCCCTCGCTTCGATAAGACATCTGTTTGGCAGTAAGTGTCTGATTATTTACTTATTTTTGTAGGAACTGAAATGAACCTCAATAAGCTTCGTGAGCATATCCTAGAAACATACTATCTTCTCAGGATAGGAATGGCTTTAATTGGAATTTTTTTTCCTCTAGTTTTGTGGTGGGTTGGCCTTTTTAGAGGGGTAAAATTGCAAGGCTCGATTAGTGCTTACTACCACACATCTATGGGAGATGTATTTGTCGGAAGTTTATGCGCTATTGGGGTATTTCTCTACTTCTATAAGGGTGTGACAACGAAGGAAAATGTTGCTCTAAATTTTGCAGGTATTTTTGCTGTTCTCGTAGCATTACTTCCTACATCAGCTCCATCCGATCTGAAATGCGAAACTTTTACTGCACCTTATTGGCATGGTGCGTCCGCAATATTGTTTTTTATCGCGATTGCATACGTCTGTTGGTTTCGTGCATCGGATACTATTAGCTATGTGAGAAATCCATCCCGACAGAATCTTTATTCCGGACTATACAGACTACTCGCTATTGGCATGATTTTCCTGCCATTGTTGTCAGCCTTTTTACTCCACTTATTCAATGAGACTAATAGTATTGTCTACTTTGTTGAACTTCTCGGGGTGTGGGTTTTCAGCGCTTACTGGATTATAAAGACTCTTGAAATTAGAGAAACCAATATTGACAACAAAGCTTTTGAAAATCAGGGATATTAATAAGGGCTAAAGAAATCGTGATAAAGCATCCTCTTCAAGGAAAAGAAAAGCAAGTGTGGTTATGGTGCTTACTATGGTTTAGTGTTGTGCCACTTGCTGTAGTGCGATCGCCATAGGCTGGGTTGACGACAGGAAACCCAGCATTGCTTTTCCTTGCCAGCACTGACCTAAAGTGCGATCGCACCCAAAACACATCGACACATCGACCCTTATTAGAATCGGATAATTTTGATCGTGCGTCGCGATCGCTTAAAACAGACATCAAATTCTCGAAAGAAGTTTTTTTGCCCAAGGATTAAGGGTACCTGAGAAGCTTGTGCTCAAGCAAATGCTAGGCGAACTGGTTCCAAATTCCCAATTTGAACATACACAAATAAACCCCGCGCTTCAACCGTTGCAAGATTTCCAGCCAATGGCAAGCGGACAGTTTGTTCCTCCCAACTTGCACCTAATTGTAGCCCGATGTCATAAGGTAAGAGATTGACCGTAGACCCACTATCTAGCAGTGCATTCGCAGGAACAGAAGAGCCTGCATGACTCAGAGTGATGGGAATCGTGGGCAATGCTTCATCGTCAGAAAAGGGAAACTCGATTGTATTAGGCATGAGTAGATGTCTCTTGGTCATCCTGAATCATCTGCATCAGAATGTTTGCAGCCTCCGTTGCGTCGTAGGGTGACCAAACCGGATACTCTGATGCAGAAAAGATGACTTGTAGTTCAGCGTCTGGGATTTGTGCAGCTAGGAGTTTGAAGAGTGATAATTTGTCTGTCTGACTTAGATTGTTGACTAAAGAAATTAACTCAGCGAAAGGCATGGTTTAAACTCCTGAACCTACGAGAATACATTGATCATAAGCGTTCTGAGAGATACGGTCTAACAATCCCGTTGCACGCCGACCCTACAGAGTCTTTTGTTGAAGTTCGAGAGGTTGTTAGCGGCGGGTGAACGGGGTCGTTATGCGGCTCAGTGCGATGCCGAAGGCACTGCGTAGCAGTACGCCGATCTGGTAGGGTGCGTTCCCTAATGCAAGTGCTACTGCTCCACTGATCGATTTTGGGGAACGCACCATGCCCATGGATTGAAGCTGTGGGTTTAAGTGCGGTGTGGGCTAATCTGGCTAACACGCTTTTGGGCGTGATATAAAGATAGTATGGGTGACGGTTTATCTGATGACAGAGAATGGATATGTAGGGGATGTCTTTCAGGCATTGCTTACCCCCGCTAAAGGTTAAAGTGATCATGACGCAATAGAATTACTCTAATGAAACTAGATCGTATTACGAGCCATCCAAACCGTATGAATGGGCAACCCTGCATTCGTAATCTTCGCCTTACGGTTCGTCGAGTGATTGAGCTACTGGCAACTTATCCCGATCGAGCAGAATTAGATCAAGAGTTTCCGGAACTGGAGGATGAAGATATTCGACAAGCCCTAATTTTTGCCTCTTCCTACTTGGACGATCGCATCATTGAACTTCCTAATCCCTATGAAACTGTTGCTTGATCAGGGACTACCGCTTTCTGCGGCAACTTTATGCTGACAAGAATATTTCACGGACAAGGTTGGGTTGACGACTGTTACCCAACACCCTCAGAACCAAGATTAAATGCGGTAGGATAGGCATTGGATAGATTTTCTAGATTGCCGTGAGCGAAACCGTCTATATTGAAACCAGTATCTTAGGCTATCTTACTGCTCGACCCAGCAGAGATATTGTTGTGGCCGCAAATATTGAGGTGACGAAGGAGTGGTGGGATACACGTCGCGGTGATTTTCAACTTTACTCATCCCAAGCGGTCGTGAAAGAAACCTCACAAGGTGATGTGGTGATCGCATCTCAACGACTAGAAATCCTTGCTCATCTATCTTTACTCGACTTGAACCAAGCTGTGCTAGATTTAGCAGAGCAATTTTTGGAACGCAGCAACCTTCCCGCAAAAGCTGATATTGATGCTGTTCATATCGCCGCCGCAACCGTTCACGGCATGGATTACCTGCTCACCTGGAATTGCAAGCACATCGCCAATGCTCAAATTCAGGGAAAGTTGGCAGAGATCAGCCTTGATTTTGGCTACGAGTTGCCAATTCTTTGTACACCCTATGAACTTCTCGGAGGTTGATTATGTTTCAGGATGAGATTGTGGAAGAGATCCACAAAATTCGTGAAGAGTACTCTCGGTCATTCAATCATGACTTGAAAGCCATCTTTGCTGATTTGCAAAAGCAACAAGCTGAAAGTGGCAGAGAAGTTGTTACCTTATCTCGAAAACACGGTCTAACAACACGTTGGAGCGGACGAGCGAGAGATATTGATAGTGGTGCAAAGGATATTAGCCGCCGCTCAACTTAGCCGTTATACTGAATCAGTTTTTAATAGTATGATTAACCCCCAATCCCACTTGAAAAACCCGCTCCCTTCTCCCCACTGCTGTAACAAAAAACAACTATCCCCCGATAGCGATCGCTAAAGGTCTAATAATTGTAAATTTTTGTCAAGGGGTGGGGTCAGACAGAGGAATTATCGCTAGAATGAGCCTAAATTGTCAGGAATTTAGTTAAACAAGGTTTTTGGCAAGATGCTAGTCTGGCTAACGCGCTTTTGGAAGTGATATAGGGAAAACTTCGGGCGATTGCGCCTAAATGGGGTGATATACCGAAAGTTGACCCATATTGTTACTTTCAAGAGTGTTATACGGAAAGTTTCTGTATAATCTCTAGTTATACGGCAAAGTTGATAAACCTTTTCCGATACGAAATAATTAGAGTATTGAATGCCTATTTAGTATACTGATTGGTGATTGAGGTATATATGCGCAAGTCAGGATTCTACGTGACAATATATGTTGCACCTCCCGGAAACGAGAGAGAAATTCGCGAAGTTGGTCTTGGTCTCAATGGCTTATTAGATACTGGTGCAGAGTTGTCTGTCATTCCTGAGTCTTCTTTGGCTTTAATTGAGAGCCAAGATCAACTCCCGTATAAATATGTAAATTTTAGAGGTGTTGATGATAATATTTTACAATCTAAAGTCGTTTCTCTATCAGTCGGTATCGAGTTTAAAGGCAATTTTGTTATTCTTGATAATATTGAGTTTCTTGTGCTTCCAACAAGTAAAGATTTGCTTATTGGGTTAAATATCATATCAAGGCTAACTAATCCAAACGCAATTGAAACTGTAAGCGTCCAGCAAATTTCATCTAATATTCTTAGAATTAGTATTTCATTACCTAATCTGCTTCCTATTGAAGAATATCTTGGTAGTTTTGTAAGTCTACTAACATCACTTTCAAATCTTTATCAAGTTTTTAGTCTGGTTTATTCTAGCGACTCTGCTGCTGTGAGCAAATTTGCCAATGAAATTCAGACGCAAAATAATTCCTTGCAGACATCTGCTCTAAAAATCAATTTTGAAGATTTACCCGTTGAGCCGTTAAGGGTGATTTCTGCTCGCTATGGTTCTGATGCATCCTTTGATCTATTAGGTCTCGGTAAAATATTAGAACAACTAAGAGAAACGGTCAAGGACATTGTATGGAGAGGAAAGCACGAGAAGGAATTATCTGAAGTAAATTTAAGAAGAGTTGAAGTCGAAACTGAAAAAGAATCTGTAGAAATACAAGCAAAGCTAATTCAGATAGATAAAGAAAAGATCGAAGCTGAAAGGGCTTTACTTGAAATTGCACATAGAAGACTTGAGTTAATAGAAAAAGCTGCAAATATGGAATTACCTGATAAAGAAAGACAGTTAATCATTTCTGCAATTGTGCCACAACTTCAAGTTATCTCAATAAGCACTACTAATCTTATATCAAGCAGTTCGGAAGTTCCTTTGTTACCTGAAGGTGAAACAAGCGAGGATTCTAATGAGGATGCTCCCCAGTGATTTGGATAAAATTTACATCCAAAGGATTGCTGTATAACTGGACTTCCCCCATACATAAATACTAGAAAATTAACAAAACCCTTACTGCAGGTCGCTTCTAAGAAAAAATTGAAAAGAGGCTACTGGGTACATTTTTCACTTGAAAATGGCTGTACCGTTGACTGTATCTGGAGTAGAGCGATTCCGTAGAGTTGGCTGTATAGTGATCGCTAACCTGATTTTAACAGATAGTGTCATTAATCTCTAGAGTA
>VYKP01000024.1_pt1 | contig 51726 bp, 51 predicted proteins | sample 5114551 | NCBI WGS metagenome assembly VYKP01 (sample SAMN12291777, study PRJNA351875) | freshwater metagenome | isolation source: freshwater lake | place: USA: Michigan, Baseline Lake | collected 2013-08-09
CACACCCCACACCCCACACCCCACACCCCAATTCATAATTTCCACTAACTAAATGACTGAGCAAGATGCTGACTGGATAGGGTTGATGATCGGCAATTCTCGCCTACATTGGGGGTATTTTCGCGGTCAAACCCTGTTAGCTTGTCTCGATACTCCTCACCTGAACGAACCCCTAAGTGATGAATTTTTGCAACAAATTTTCCCTAAACTCTTGACAAATAAATGCAAATGTGCATTGGTTGTCGCCTCGGTGGTTCCTAGCCAAAGAGAATTATGGGCAAATTATGGCAATTTACGGATAATTACTTTAAAAGATATTCCTTTACTGGATTTATATCCAACATTCGGCATCGATCGAGCTTTAGCTGTCTTAGGTGCGGGGAAAAAATACGGATTTCCCTGTTTAGTCATCGATGCGGGAACAGCTTTAACTTTTACGGGAGTGGATAGGGATAAAAAGCTAGTGGGGGGGGCAATTTTACCCGGGTTAAAGGTGCAATTAGCCAGTTTAAGGGAACGGACGGCAGCCTTACCAGAGGTGTCCTTATCGGCAAGATTACCGCAGATGTGGGCAAAAGAAACAGCAGAAGGGATAAGAAGTGGGATAATTTATACAATTTTGGCGGGAATAGAAAAATTCAGTCTGGAATGGTTAAATTTATCTCCAGAGAGCAGGATAATTTTAACAGGGGGAGATGGGGACTTAATTAGGGATTACTGGCAAGAAAACGCCATTACATCGCTCCTAGTGGATAAGACGATCATTTTTGAGGGAATTGCCGCAGTTAAGGGAATCTCCTCCTGTTTAATTGACAAAGGCGAACCTATCTAGTAAAGTCGGAGAAAGTTTTCTCAACTTGGGAAATTTCTCAACAACTAGGCAAAAAATTCAGGATATAGTTATGGCGATCGTTCTAGTAACCGGTTCTGCTGGTTTAATCGGTTCCGAATCAGTCAGATTTTTTTGTGACAAGGGTTATACTGTCGTTGGAATTGATAATAATATGCGTCAGGTATTTTTTGGCGAAGACGCTTCAACAGAGTGGAATCGAGCCAAATTATCCCAAGATTACGGGGATAAATACATTCACCATGCTGTAGATATTCGCGATCATGAAGCTATTGCAGCTATATTTAAAACCTATAGTCATGATATATCCTTAATTATCCACACGGCGGCGCAACCTTCCCACGATTGGGCAGCTAAAGATCCCTATATGGATTTTAGTGTCAATGCTAACGGAACTTTAGTATTATTAGAAAATACTCGTCAACACTGTCCCCAAGCAGTATTTATTTTCTGTTCCACTAATAAAGTTTACGGGGATAGACCGAATGAATTGCCTTTAGTAGAAAAAGAATTACGTTGGGAAATCTCGGAAAGTCATCCTTATTTTGCTCAAGGTATTGACGAGTTGATGAGTATTGATGCTTGTAAACATTCTTTGTTCGGTGCCTCAAAAGTAGCGGCGGATGTATTAGTACAGGAATACGGGCGTTATTTTGAGATGAAAACTGCCTCTTTTCGTGGCGGTTGTTTAACCGGTCCAAGTCATTCGGGAACCCAATTACACGGGTTTTTATCCTACTTAATGAAATGTACGATGATTGGCAAAGAATACAGTATTTATGGGTATAAGGGTAAGCAGGTACGGGATAATATTCATAGTTACGATCTGGTCAATGCTTTCTATCATTTTTATCAGACTCCGCGAGTAGCAGAAGTTTATAATATCGGTGGTAGTCGCTTTAGTAATTGTTCCATGTTAGAAGCTATTCAAGAATGTGAAGCGATTGCGGCTAAAAAGTTAAACTGGCAGTATGTGGAGACTAATCGCATTGGTGATCATATCTGGTGGATTTCTGATGTGAGTAAGTTTAAAAATCATTATCCTGATTGGCAGTTAACCTACACAGTAACGGATATTCTCAAAGAGATTTTTAGTCAAAACGTTAGCCGTTGGTTATAGTAGAGCATTAGATTACTATGTCAAAACTATCTGGGTCTGTGCGTATAGGCGTTTAAAAAACTGGAGATGGTCAAATATGCTTGCTTCTAAATCATGGACTGAGAAAATATTGTTTTTAATTTTTGCAGTTTGCTTAATCCATAGTTTTTGGGGGATTAGCGGAGGCTGGAATAATCCTTTGATAGATGTCCACGCTTTTCGTCAAACTCAAACGGCCATCTCGGTTTTTTATTTACTCAAAGGTAGTCCTTGGTTAGCCTATGAAACCCCTGTTTTAGGAGTGCCTTGGTCAATTCCAATGGAGTTTCCGCTCTATCAAGGAATAGTGGCTATTTTAGTTAAGCTTTTGCAGACACCGATAGATCAAACTGGTAGATTTGTGAGTGCTTTTTTCTTTTATTTAAGTTTGATTCCTATATATGTAATCCTATCTTATTTACAAGTAGCAAGAGCTTTCCGTTGGCTGTTTTTGAGTTTATTTTTAGCCAGTCCTCTTTATCTGTTTTGGGCGCGAACATTCATGATTGAATCAACCGCCCTATTTTTCTCTTTAGCTTACCTGGCCTGTATTGCTGTTTATTTTCGCTATAAATCGCCAATTATTGCCTTATTAGCCTGTCTTTTTGGAATCGCTGCCAGTCTGACTAAAGTAACGACTATGGCTGGATTTTTAATTTTAGCTTGTGTCTGGATAGGTATTAATTGGGTTAAGAAAGACTCATCTCGTAACTTAGCGAAAGATTTATTGATACCCGTCGTTGTCTTTATCATCATACCCTTCCTTCTGGCAAAAATTTGGGTTAACTTTGCCGATGCCCAAAAGCTACTCAATCCCATGGCAGCAGATTTTATCACCTCGAAAGCTTTGAGAGATTGGAACTTTGGAACTATCGCTCAAAAATTATCTCGGTCAGAGTGGAGAAATTATCTAACCAGGACTCTAAATGACGTTTTTGGCGGATTGATAATCAGCGTTATGGCTTTAGTAATATTACCAATTTTCACCTCAAAAAAGTTACTAAGTTATGGCTTAAGTTTACTATTTATATTGACAGTTGCCATTTTTACCAATTTGCATTTTGTTCATAACTATTATCCCTATGCTAATGCTATCTTTCTCCTCGGTGCTTCTGGATTTACCATCATGGGGTTAATAGAGAAAAAACGGAAAATTTGGCAGTCTGTAGGCTGGTTTTTCCTAGCTTTAATTTTGTTATCACAACTGCAATTTTACCGAGCTTTCTGGTATCCGACAAAATTGCATAGTAACAGTTACTTAGAAATTGCCTCTCAAGTCCAAACTGTTACTTCTCCTGAAGGTGTTTTGTTAATCTACGGAGATTATTGGAGTTCATTGATACCTTACTACAGTCAACGTCGTGCCTTAATGATTTATAATCAAGCAAGTGAGGAAAAATCAAAAAATGCTCTCTATAAGTTATCAAGAGCCAATCATCAAGTTGAGGCGATAGTTTTTTGCCGCAAAACAAGAGAAAACCGGGAAGATAAAAAATATTTAGATAGCCTGTATAATCCTAATGAAAAGCCCGTTTTTTCTAACAAACGTTGTGATATATACACAACAAGACACGGTAAATAAGAGATAATTATCTGTAATTTATATTGAGTTGAGTTCCTTATGTTAACTAAAATATACAACAATAAAATTTTCCGATTCCTCATTGCTGGAGGAGTGGCATTTCTAATTAACCTGTCCCTAATTTACTGGTTTATCTATGACTTGGGATTTACTACTCCTTGGCTCAAAAATGTGGCCAACGTTATCTCTATAGAAATATCTTTAATTGCTAGTTTCTTTATCTATAGAATCTGGGTGTGGACTGGAGGAGATTGGACAATCAGAGATGTGATTTTGATACAACTTCCTCTCTATCATCTCTCGGCAGGTTTAGCAGTTTTACTGCGAGTTTTCTTGATATTTCCCTTCTTAAACTGGTTAGGAATTAGCCCCGGAGTTAACACAATGATTGGGGTTTTAGTGGGAGCTAGTATTAATTATGTTGCCAGTGATAGCCTAATTTTTAAACCTAAGAATAAGACTAATGAGACAGAAATGTACTATCCCGAAGGATTAGCACCAGCTTTCGAGATGGACGGTTACTCTCACCCACGTCAATCAAGGGATAAACATGGGATAAAAACCCTATCAATAGTTATTCCTGCTTACAACGAAGAAGATTGCATCGAAAGCACCACTGACTTAATATCTGAACGTTTAGAACGGGATAAAATTGATTATGAAATCCTAGTGGTTAATGACAATAGCAAAGATAACACCGAAGCAGTTCTGCAAAAAATCAACCAAGAAAATCCCCGTATTCGCTACATCAACAACTATTATCCCAATGGTTTTGGTTTTGCGGTGCGCTGTGGATTAGAAAATTTTAGCGGTGATGCAGTGGCAGTAGTAATGGCAGATAATTCCGACTCTCCTGATAACATGGTGGACTATTATTATAAACTGCAAGAAGGCTACGATTGCGTTTTTGGTTCTCGTTTTATCAAGGGAGGAAAAGTTATTGATTATCCCATACACAAGTTAATCGTTAATCGTTTGGCTAATCTATTTATTCAAGTTTTATTTGGGCTAAAATTTAATGATACCACTAACGCCTTTAAAATCTATCGTAAGGAGGTTATCGAAGGAATCTCACCTCTACTATCTCACCATTTTAATTTAACAGTAGAGATGCCCTTAAAAGCAATCGTGCGAGGATATTCCTACACGACAATTCCTATCACTTGGCGCAATCGTACCACGGGGATTTCCAAGTTAAAACTCAAGGAAATGGGTAGTCGTTATTTATTTATAGTTCTCTCTATCTGGTTAGAAAAACACCTTTCGCGAGGCGACTATAAGCGCAAACAAAAAAAGAATCAAGTCGGTTGATAATTATTATCTAGAGGGGTATTTTTGATGACTAGGCAAGTGTTAATTACTGGTGGTGCGGGTTTTGTGGGCAGTTCTTTAGGTTTAGGATTAGCCCAACGTTATCCCGATTGGAAAATTATCGCCTTAGATAACTTAAAACGTCGCGGTTCCGAGTTGAATATTCCCCGTCTTAAACAGGCGGGAATTGAATTTGTTCATGGAGATGTCAGAAATGCGGAAGACTTAGAAGCATCCGCTTTGCCAGTGGATTTAATCCTAGAATGTTCGGCAGAACCTTCTGTTTTAGCTGGTTATAATTCCCCTGGCTACGTTTTGCAAACCAACTTAATTGGAACGATTAACTGTTTAGAATTAGCTAGACAAACCCAAGCAGATTTTATTTTTCTCTCCACCAGCAGAGTTTATCCTATCGCCTATCTTAATCAATTAAACTATACAGAAACAGATACTCGTTTTCAGTTATCTGAACAGCAAAATTTACCTGGGGTTTCTGCTTTTGGTATCGCGGAACAATTTCCCTTAGATTTGCCCCGTTCTCTCTACGGTTCCACTAAGTTAGCATCGGAATTGATTATTAATGAATATGGGGATGCCTACGGATTAAGAACTTTAATTAATCGTTGTGGAGTTTTAACTGGTCCTTGGCAAATGGGAAAAGTTGATCAGGGAGTTTTTGCCCTTTGGGTAGCTAATCATTACTTTCAGAAGTCCTTAAAATATATCGGTTATGGGGGTACAGGGAAACAGGTTAGAGATTTTCTTCATGTAGCTGATTTACTCGATTTAATCGATATTCAGATTGCTAATTTAGAACAATTCAAAGGGCAGACTTTTAATGTGGGGGGTGGGAAAGATTTTTCTTTGTCCCTTTATGAAACTACAAAACTATGTCAAGAAATCACGGGCAATAGTATAATGATTGAGGCAGTTCCCGAAAATCGCACTGGAGATATGCCAATTTTTATCACTGATTCTCGCAAAATCAGTTCTATAACTGCATGGCAACCCCAGCGAGACGGTAGAAAATTAATCCAAGATATTTTTGATTGGATTCATAATCACGAAAAGGAATTAAAAGGTATTTTTTAAAGAAAAATTCTGGAAATAAAGCTATGCAAATCCCCAAAATACTTACTTCAAAAACAATTGTTTTTAATTTAATTATTAGTCTAACTCTGACTTACTTATTTTTGGCATTTTTGCCGACGATACACTTAATAAATCCTGGATTAGATGCTTCTTGGTCTTACGGAATTAGTCAAGCAGCCAAGGAAAAGTTAGTTTTTGGAAAAGAGATAGTTTTTACCTATGGTTCTCTGGGATATTTAACTCAAGGAGCTGCTTTATCTAGCAATTTTAAGCAAATTATACTTTTCAGATTTGCAGTTCATTTTGTCCTATTAGGATTATTGATTTTAAGGATTATAAAGTTACAAAAAAATAGTCTTAAAGTATTGATATTAATTAATTTTATTTTTATATTTGTTCTAGGAATTCATTACAGCAATACTATAGGATTTACTACAGATTATCAAATATTTTCTATATTTTTACTGGCTTTAAGTTTTGAGAAATTTTTTGTAAAATATTTACAAGTAAATTCTATTATAGTAGGTATGTTTACTGGGTTAGCTATTTTAACTAAGTTAACCTTGGGAATTTATATAGCGGGTACTTTTTATCTCTTTTTATTTTCCAGCTTTTACCTAGCCTATAGAAAACAAAAACTAAAGAATTTGAGTAAATATATTCAATGCCTGTTTAACTTTACTTTAATCGCTATTTCCGTTGCTAGTATTTTTTTATATTCTGGGCAATCAATAACAGTTTTAACACAACTATTGGTTAATTTTATAATTTCTGGAATAGTAGCTTTTGTTATTGATAAAATTTTGAATAAAACAAGGCTGACAACATTTTTAAAAAAATTATTACCTTATCTAGTTTTTTATCTGTTTTATACAACTTCATTAATTCAAAGTTTTTCATCAAATAACTTTCCTTCTTTATATGAATATATACTCAATTCTTGGCAAATATCTTCAGGTTATTCCAGTGCCGTGAGTCTTACAGGTTCTAAGAGAGCATTTATATCCTTGATCAGAGATATAAATGCTCTCTTAGCAATATTATGTTGTGCAGTGATAATAAATCTGCTGTTTCGTCTGTACAATAGTGGTTCAACCAGCCTAAGTATTGCCCTGCTATTTCCTCTATTTTTAGGATTTAAGCACGGATTTGTTCGTCAGGATTCCCATGTAGTGCTGTTCTGTATTATTGTCTTGCTAATTATCTCATTGTACTTGATCAAAATTGACGATAATCCAGTTAAAAATAAACCAAAATTATACATTACCTACTTAATCTTATTACTATCTTGTGTCGTTATTTCAACTCTTAGAAATTATCAATTTAGTAAACTCAATCCTGCCAAAGTAGCCAATAACATAAATATTGTTGTTTTACTGCTCGATAACAATAAATTTCAAGCAGAGGTTCAAAGGATTACGAGCGAAAATTTAGTTAAGTTAAATAATCGACTAAAACTTCCCGATTCTGTGCTGGAAAAAGTGCAAGGTAAAACTATTGATATAATTCCCTGGGAATTTTCACTTATTCCGGGCAATCAGCTTAATTGGAAACCGCGGCCGATTATTCAATCCTATTCTGCTTATACAGAAAAACTGGATAAACTAAATTATCAAAGCTTATCTCAATCTCCCAGAGATTATCTGATTTATCACTTTCAATCTATTGATGACAGACATCCTTTTTTTGATGAACCTAAAGCCTTTTCCTATGTGGTTTGTAATTATCAACTTGACTCGGTAAATTCGCCCTTCCAAGTCCCCGCAATCAAAACCAACTTTTATCTTCTAGAAAAACAAAAAGTCAGTCGTTGCAGTCCAACCCCTCTAGGAGAGACTACTAACATTACTTGGGATCAAGTCTATGAATTACCTACTCGTAATAGTAGGATTACTCGTGTTCAAGTTAAATTTGAATATTCTTGGTTGGGTAAAATAGTCAAACAACTCTTTAGAATCCCTCCCGTAATAATTAACGTTAATTATCTCGATGGAACTCAAGGCAATTTTCGCTTTGTTCAAGATAATTCAGCTAATGGAGTTATTCTTAGTCACTTACCAAGAAATGATCAGGAATTAATGGCATTTTTTCAAGGAAAATTACCACCACAAGTCAAATCTTTTAGCTTTTCTGTCAGTAATCCTCTGCTATTCTCCCCAGAAATAAAGGTAACACCTCTTTGGGAAGTTGACACTGGTTCATGACTTTTTCCGAAAATCGCACTGGAGATATGCCAATTTTTATCACTGATTCTGGCAAAATCAGTTCTATAACCAGATGGCAACCCCAGCGAGACGGTAAAAAATTAATCCAAGATATTTTTGATTGGATTCACCCCGATGAAAAGGAATGGCTCTTCTAGGTTCTGTGTGATAAGTTTAACTTACAATATGATCGCTCAATCTTTGTGTCCTTTGTGTCTTTGTGGTTTCTTTCACTCGCTCGCCAGCGGGACTGTATCTTAGAATACATTTTGCCCACCAAACCTAAGAGAGCCAAGGAATTAAACGGTATTTTTTAACTGAACAATTATGCAGAAAACATCTCTCAAATCATACTAAATCTAGTTATTAAAAACTGATTATTTATTCCCCCTTTTGCCTCTTGCATGAGTGCCTATCCTGATAGGTTACCTATACTCAACGGATTTAGTATCACAAGTAAAGGTTTTTCTTTTGTCAGGGTGAATCTCTTGAAAAAGTTTTTCAGTGACTCTCTTGATTTCCGATGCGGTTTTGTTTTTGGCTAATCCTGCTACTAAAAATTTTGAAGCTTTCTCCATATATGTAACGAGAACTCCTAGATGATTGCCTCCAATCATTGTGTCACTTTCCCAATGACCGATTTCGGTTTTCTGGTCAGCAATTGCTGGTCGCTCGCTAATATCTAAACGCATTGGAATCCCTCCACGCTTACTTTTTGCTCCATTTTGACTCCTTCTTTTTCCTTGTCCTTGACGTAGGTATTCTTGATATTTTCCACAGTCAAGGGTAGTTTTGATAGATCATTTGATAGATGGTTTCATGACTGAGCTATTCTTGACCAGCTTTTTTCAGATGACCTGCTATTTGTTCGGGACTATGATAATTTTTCAATCCTTATTTCACCAACTCTAAGGCCGACTCGCTGACATTTTTAAAGGGTTGTTTGGCATTTTTTCGGCACGTCTCGCTTTCAGCTTGTGCTATGTTAGGTAGATAGCAGCTGAGAAAACTTTGATTCCTTCTTAATTCTCGTGATATCGTGCTTTGATGACATCCGAGCCAGACGGCCATTTGCCGTTGAGATAAATTCCCCTCTTGACTAAGAAGGGGAGAAAGCATGGAGAGGTGAGAAATAAGAGTTTGTCTTCCTTCTAACTCCTTTCCTTCACCCCTAACTCTTTGATGGGGAACTGACATGAGCAATACTACCAAAAAGGTTCGGATACCTACACTATCGAGAAAGCGAGGTTGTTTTGCACTATAGAGATAACGAAGGAACTGATAGGGGTGGGTATCACCTAAAAACCGAGTACAGTTCCGATTCTAGAAATCACTATAGTTGTATCGGAGCAGCACAAAGATTATGGGAAAAGTAGTTGGAATTGACTTAGGGACGACTAACTCCTGCGTTGCGGTTATGGAAGGGGGCAAACCCACCGTTATCGCCAACGCCGAAGGGTTTAGAACCACGCCCTCAGTCGTCGCCTACGCCAAAAATGGCGAGCGCCTAGTAGGACAAATCGCCAAACGTCAAGCGGTAATGAACCCGCAAAATACTTTTTATTCCGTCAAACGCTTCATCGGCCGGAAATTCAACGAAGTTACCAACGAAGCCACAGAAGTATCCTACAAAACTCTCCAGGACGGCAACGGCAACGTTAAATTAGACTGTCCCGCCCAGGGCAAACAATTCGCCCCCGAAGAAATTTCCGCCCAGGTACTGCGGAAACTGGTGGAAGATGCCAGTAAATACCTCGGCGAAACCGTTACCCAAGCAGTCATCACCGTACCCGCTTATTTTAATGACTCCCAACGTCAAGCCACCAAAGATGCCGGAAGAATTGCCGGGATTGAAGTTCTCCGCATTATCAACGAACCCACCGCCGCCTCTCTTGCCTACGGATTAGACAAAAAAGCTAACGAAACCATTCTCGTTTTTGACTTGGGTGGGGGAACCTTTGACGTATCGGTTCTAGAAGTGGGTGATGGTGTCTTTGAAGTTCTTGCCACCTCTGGAGATACTCATCTTGGTGGTGATGACTTCGATAAAAAAATCGTTGATTACTTAGCCGGAGAATTCAAAAAAGTTGAAGGAATAGATCTCCGTCAAGATAAACAGGCTCTGCAACGTCTCACAGAAGCGGCAGAAAAAGCCAAAATTGAGCTTTCTAGCGTTACCCAAGCGGAAATTAACCTGCCCTTCATCACCGCTACTGCCGAAGGGCCAAAACACCTAGATACCACGTTAACCAGAGCTAAATTTGAGGAAATTTGCGCCGATTTAATAGATCGCTGTCGGATTCCCGTCGAAAACGCCATCCGTGATGCCAAAATCAATAAATCTGCCCTCGATGAAGTGGTTCTCGTCGGTGGTTCAACCCGGATTCCCGCCGTCCAGGAATTAGTTAAAAAAGTTCTGGGCAAAGATCCTAACCAAAGCGTTAACCCCGATGAAGTGGTAGCCGTAGGCGCTGCTATTCAAGGTGGTGTCCTCGCCGGTGAAGTCAAAGATATTCTTCTGCTGGATGTTTCGCCCTTGTCTTTGGGTGTGGAAACCCTCGGCGGTGTGATGACGCGGATTATTACCCGCAACACCACTATTCCCACCAAAAAATCGGAAGTTTTCTCCACAGCAGTAGATGGACAAACTAACGTGGAAATCCACGTCCTGCAAGGGGAACGGGAAATGGCCAAAGATAACAAGAGTTTGGGAACTTTCCGACTCGATGGCATCCCTCCTGCTCCTCGTGGTGTGCCTCAAATTGAAGTGGTTTTCGACATCGATGCTAACGGTATTTTAAATGTCACCGCTAAGGATAAAGGTACAGGAAAAGAACAATCGATCAGCATCACCGGCGCTTCTACCTTGCCCCAAAATGAAGTGGAACGTATGGTTAATGAGGCAGAATCGAACGCCTCGGCCGATAAAGAACGTCGTGAACGCATTGAACGTAAAAATCAAGCTGATTCCTTGGTTTATCAAGCAGAGAAGCAGTTAGCCGAGTTGGGCGATAAGGTTCCCCCATCCGAGAAAAATAAAGCCCAAGGGTTGATTAAAGACCTGAAAGAAGCGATCGCCCAAGAGGATGATGGTAAGATCAAAACCATCTTACCGGAATTACAACAAGCCCTCTACGCGATCGGCAGCAGTGTGTATCAGCAAGGAGCTCCTAGCAATCCCCCCGGTGGCAATGATGACAATGGCCCCTCTGGTGGTGCTGGTGGTGGCGATGATGTCATCGATGCGGAATTCTCCGACGCTAAATAAAAATTAAGTTCTTAGCTTCGGGAAGGACACAAGGTAACTTGTGTCCTTTTTTTGTTGCAGCTTTCTTAAAGATAAGTCTGTCACCGAAAATTAGGACTAAACTTAGGTAGGGCTTGCTGAATAAATCTAAAAACCTTGTTGGATAAGACTTTTAGACTTTTTTTCCCTCAAAAAGTGCCAGCCATTGCGGGGATCGGGGGCAAAATCCCTGGACTTTTTCCCTGAAAATTAGGCAACTGACTACCTCAAAATCGGTAAAACCCCACACCCCACACCCCACACCCCACACCCTGCCCCCAGGAAAAGCTTTTTCAGCAAACCCTAAGTAAACCATCTTGGAGGACTAAGATTAAGAAAATGGAAATTTACCAATTTAGCGAACGCCAGACAATTATTATTGCTATTCTAGTCCTCTATCTCGGTAAGTATTTAAGCAAAAATATCAAATTTCTACAATATTATAACATTCCTGATGCCGTTGCTGGTGGTGTCTTGGCTTCCTTATTTTTCGGTCTATTTTTTGCTGTTTTTAAATGGCAAATTGAATTTAGCCTTAATGTTCGGGATGCCCTGTTAATCGTTTTTTTTACTACTATCGGTCTGTCCTCAAAACTAAAAACCCTGCTGCAAGGGGGGAAACCCTTGCTAATTTTATTGATAACTGCCGTGGTTTATCTCATTCTACAAAATTTAGCCGGTCTAGGAGTGGCAAAAGTGATGGGATTAGATTTACCCATCGGTTTGATTGCTGGTTCCGTTTCTTTGAGTGGGGGTCACGGGACTGCCATTGCTTGGGCTCCTATTTTTCGTGATAATTATGACATCGTCAAAGCATCAGAAATCGGTGTAGCTAGTGCTACTTTTGGGCTAGTTTTAGGGGGAATTATTGGCGGACCGGTGGCTCGATGGTTAATTACGAGAAATCGACTGCGAGCCAATAATCAAGACCAAGATTTAACGGTGGGAATTAAACAAAGCCAGAGGAATGTTAATATCGATTACAATACAATGCTCCATTCAATCTTGGTGATTGGTTTAACTATCGGTTTGGGTATTCAGATTAACTACTGGGTAACTACCCTCGGTTTAAAATTACCAGATTTTGTCAGCTGTTTATTGGCAGGAATTATCCTGACTAATACCGTACCTTTGCTATTGAAACGCTTTCCTTGGCCTGCTAATACGCCCTCTTTAGCCTTAATTTCTGATGTTAGTCTCGGTTTGTTCCTATCTATGTCCTTGATGAGTTTACAATTATGGACATTGATTGATTTGGCCGGACCGATTGCTATCCTGTTATTAGTGCAGTTCTCACTCAGTATTATTTATACTGTTTTACTGGTCTTTCCCTTAATGGGAAAAAACTATCATGCTTCAGTAGTTTGCGCCGGTTATTTGGGTTTAACTCTAGGGGCAACTCCCACAGCGATCGCCAATATGACCGCGGTGACGGAACATTTTGGCGCTTCTCCCCAGGCATTTATTATTGTTCCTTTGGTGGGGGCATTTTTTATTGATTTGTTTAATGCTTTTATCATCCAGCAATTTTTAAATTTTCTGACTTAAAAATTTTCGCCAAATCAAGTAATTATTAAGGAAAGTTGACTAATCTTTTTCGACAAGATTGGCAAAAGCTTGCAGTAAAATCGGAATAATACGGCGAGGGTAAGAGCATTTCAATTAGGCTTGACAAAAGGCTTTTAGCACAGCCATTATATAGTTATTATCCATGGCCGCCCGTTTACTTTTTTGTGCTAGACTACGTCGGTAAGTCGATTCTTGGTTAAGAGCGTTAAGTGCTAGTCGTCTCAAGAATGCTTCCATAAGGAAACGGGGTTAACAGGGAGCATCTCACCTTTTGTAACCCCTAAATTAAGCTTTATGTCAAGCTATTGAAAACCTTGCTAGAAACCAGTTTTAGGGACAAGTATAATTACTCACTGGCATAAATGAGATGCTCTCTAGGTTATTAGCTTGTCCCCCTGTCAGATGCGATAGTTAATCAATTATTTTGCTTAACTATTTTCGTTTTCGTGATAAAGTTTAAAGAGAGGCCTTAGCAATTTATGATTATGCCAGAATCAGAGTCCCCTATTAATTCAACAAATTTCTATTCTCGTAAACTTTGTGCCTTGCTAAAAGACCACTCCATTTTGCAGCAATTACAGTCTATTCACCCAGAAGAGTTACAAGGACAGGAAGAGTTACCCCAGCAAATAGCTAGTTCCTCTGATCGCGTTAATCTAGGAGAGGCTCAAGGCACTAATATTAATAGCGTGAAACATCCCATCAGTGGACAAACTCGAAATATTACTTCACAAGACTCACGACCAGAAATTCCCGCAGAGATTACCTCAGAAACAGATATAGAAAAACTATTTTGGTGGTTTTGGCGATTTTATCCCGAACTCATCCGACAAAACCAGAATGATTTTTTCCTCTATCCTGCTCACAGCATCCTTCCTGATTGTCCCCTACATAGCTACAAAAGTACCGTTTCCGCTCTAGTTGGGGCGATGTATCCCGAACATTGGCAAGAAGGAGGTAAATCCCAACATCCCTATCTTTTTCTCTTTACCTTCTCCCCAGTACAAGAATTTATTAAAGCATCCCGAAAATTTGTCGATTTTTGGGCAGGTTCCTATCTACTGCATTATCTCAGTGTTAAACTCTGTTGGTATATTGCCGAAACTTATGGGTCTGATGCTGTGATTACTCCTTCTCTTTGGAGTCAAGAAATTATCGATGCTTTAATTGTTAAAAAATATCCAGATTTTGCAGCTAATTTTGCTTGTTTTCAAGACGGAACATCTCCAGTTGGTAGATTTGATAATGGCATCTCTGCAAGTTTAAGTACGGCTGGATTTCCTAATGTGATTACGGCTTTAGTTCCTGGAAAAGAAGCAGCTAGAGAATTGGGAGAGAAATTAAGAAAATGCTTAATAGAAGAATGGTCAGAGATTGCCAAAAAAGTTAGGGAAGATATCAAAAAACGAACCCTAGAGTTTCTTAAAGATACTAAAAATCAGCAGAAAATAGATGAAATATTATTAAAGGAGTTTCTAAGCGAACAAGAAATATGTAAACGAGATTTAAAAAAATGGCAGATAGGACATCATGGTAGTTGTTGGGAGTGGAATAAACTCTGGGAAGCACAAATAGAGAAAACTTGGGAAACTTACTGGACTGCAATGCCTTTAGGCAATCCAGACCAGCCATTAACTATTAATCCCACAGAGGAAAATTATCAGCAATGGAAACAATCGCAAAATGCGATCACCCCTCCTCATTTAGCTGAATCTCTACCTACAACAGCCGAAGAAAACCTTTACGAACAGATAAATACTGGTACTTGGTGGGGGGCATTACAAGCTCGTTTGGGACAGTCTATTCAAGCCGTAAAAAATACTCGCACTTGGGCAATTCCTACAGCACCTGGGGAACGTTCCACTTTATCGGGTCAGTTTAGCGCAGTCCATCCCCAATTACATTATCACGGGCAGTTTAAAAATGGAGGTGGACTTTCGGCTCGATCAATGCGTCTATTTTGGCGATTAATGGCTGAAGTTTATCCAGGGTTATTTAATGGCTCAGAAAAATTGAATGCGATCGAATTAACAAAACGCATGGCTTGGCGATATGGGGGAGTTGCTGAATCTTTGGGAATTAATCTAGGGCAAGAAGATGATACTAACTACGATAATTTAATTCGTTTTCCTAATTTAAGTTCTATTGCTGCTGCAAGATTTACTTGCGAAGATTTTAAAAAAGGAGGACAAAAAACACGCAACTATTGGAATTGTCTTAACACACTTATTAACCAACAATTACCTAACAAAGCAGACACTTTTGCCTCCCGTACTCATGGTCGTCCTTATCAGATACCAAAAGTTGATCGGCAAATTAATCCAGAAAATAGGAATGGACAGAATTTTAATGGAGTCATGTTTTCCAGTAAATGGTTAGCTGATGACATGAATTGTAACGCTCAAGAAACAGCAACATTAAGAAGTTTAGTTGAAGAAGCGCATAAAAAAGCAAAATTTGGCGAAGGAAGTCCAGCCGATTGGTGGGTAATTGTCCTCGGTGATGGGGATGGGATGGGGAAATATGTCTCTGGATCAAAATTAAAGAAATACAAAGAGTATTTAATCACAGATGCGATCGCAGAAAAGGTAAAAAATCATCAAGATTACCCAGATTTACTAGCAACCCAAAAACGCATGGGACCCGCAACCCATGTCGGGTTAAATCGCGCCTTATTAGACTTTTCTAATCGCTTAGTACCCTACCTTACGGAAGAACGTTATTGTGGTAAAGTCGTCTATAGTGGCGGTGATGATGTGATGGCAGTGCTACCTCTAGCAGATTTACTAGGCTATTTGCGATCGCTCCGTGCTGCTTGGTGTGCTGACCCAGATCCAGAAAGAGAATTCAGCACGGAGGGGGGTTACTGGACTCCCAAACAATCTCTGCAAGGATTACAAAAACGTCCCTATTTTACGATGGGAGATGGGGCAACCATGAGTCTAGGCATTGTTATCGCTCATAAAAGTGTACCTCTTCCTACCGTATTAGAAAGCCTGTGGACGGCTGAAAAAGACCGTGCTAAAAAGTTATATGGAAAAGATGGACTCTGTTTTCGGGTGATTTATGGTTCGGGTAACACTTTAGAAGCCTTGATGAAAGGGGAGTTATTAGACTTATGGTGGAATTTTATGCAGTATGATCAGCAGGATTTAAGTGCGTTGTTCTATCGATTAGCCGAAGAATTACCACGTCATGCTTGTGTTACTGAAAGCGATCGCTTATTGAGAAAAGCCGCACAAGTGATCATCAACCGTCGAGATCAAACACTAGAGTCTCATATTCAAGAAAACTTGCTCAATTGGTTGGATCGGTGGGAAAACTGGGCTTATCAAACCTATAATCAAGTAAATAAAAATAAAACTGAAAAAGAAGTCCCTTTAGGCACAACAGAAAAGGATTTAGCTAATCTTTTGCGGTTTAGTGCTTTCTGGAATGACAAAAGGATGCAACAAATGAAATGGGGAGAAACTGAGTAATAAACTATGGGTGAACAGCAAATGTATTGGTATGCGATCGCTCCTTTAGATGTATTGCTATTTCGGGAAGCTAAACCTTTTAGTCCAGGGGAGAGTGCTTGGGCAAAAGGACTATTTCCTCCGTTTCCCAGTACAGTTTTTCAAGCATTGCGTTCCACTTTATCCAAAGATGTCAAAGATTTAGATTTTATGGGGCCATTTCTCTTAAGTCCCCAAGATAGATTATGTTTTTCCACTCCTAAAGATTTAGTTGCAGTCAAATGGGGTCTAAAGACTCAGAAAACAGATGAGGAAACGGAAAAAGAGGAACCAAAAGAAGATAATTTAGACGATACAGCTTCGGATTGGCATCGAACTTTACGTCTTCAACCTGTTGATCGAACCGATGAAGCTTGGGAACATTTGTTGTTCGACGAGGCGGGATTAGCTCCAATGGTAGCTCCTTTTAGAGAGCTAGTTGAAGAAGATAACAGAAGAGAATTTTTCTGTCGTCCTTATCCTTGGATTACAGCAGAAGCTTTAAGCGAATATCTACAAGGAAAAGAACTTACAGATTCTACACAATTTCAGGAAGATCCTTGGAATGTACAGATTATGCCTCATATTCAAATGCAAGCGGATAAGCGACAAGTAAAAGATGAAGATGGCTATTTTACTGAAGTAGCAATTCGTCTTAAACCAGGTTGGCGATTAGTAGCGGGAATTAGTATAAAGTTACAGGAAACAGTAGTACGGTTGGGAGGAGAAGGACATCGGGCGATTGTCATCCCATTTACCTTGTCCCATGCCGAGCAAACACTGCTTAATCCTCAGACCAATACAACAGGTGATTTTGCTTATTTACTCACCCCCGGACTAGCGGTTAAGGAGGAAGCCATTTATGGCGTTTATCCCCGTGATTGGCAACCCATCTTAGCAGGATGTGTCAGCGATCGTCCTGTATTGTGGGGTGGTGTTTCTCAAATTAGGCGCAAGTTAGTTATTTCCTTTGGTAAAGAGAATCAGGAGCGCACCGCTTCGCAGATTCCTTCGGGATCATCATCCCCTAACTCAGAAGCAAAAGGAGATGAGGAATTTGCTTTATTGCCACAACGAGCCTTCGTTCCACCCGGGACTGTCTATATCTTTGACCAGATTCCATCTGAAACTGAGGCACTCTTACCTAAACCTGAATCGACGGGGAATTGGTTAACCAGTTTTCAAAAACTCAACTATGGTAAATTATTATGGGGTAATAGACCACTATGAATACTTATTTAACATACCTATATCTGCTGACCCCTTTACACACGGGCGGAAGTGCTGATGAGGGCAATTTAATGGGAATCGCCCGCGAAGTCCATACCGAGTTTCCCTATCTTCCGGCTTCCTCCTTGAGAGGTAAAATTCGCTCTGCCTTAGAACCGAGCAATCCTCAAAGTGAAGAAGAAAAAGCATTAGCAAAAGAAGTCTCTCAGTTTTTCGGTCAAAAAATCAAAGATGGACAACAACCTACAGAAGGAGAAGTTTGGTTTGCTGAGGCAACTCTCCTGTTTTTCCCCATTGCTTCCTTAAGTCATCACTTAATCTGGATTACCTGTCCTCTCTGGCTAGAACGTTGGAATCGTTGGTTGCAAAATTCCCCTTTAACTCAATTAATTCAAAACTGTCGAGAGCAAATTACAGAAGCAAGACCAGCTTTAGTTAGCTTTACCCCCGAACCCCTTTACTTGCAAACTGCAATTCTGCAACAAAATGCCCTAGGGCAACTAAATACTAATGATTCTAATAGCCTCTCACAATCTCTTCAAAATCTCACTACTGCCAATAACATGATCGGTCAGCTTCTGAAAAAGCTAGTGATTGTGGATGATGAAGACTGTATTGCTTTGGTAGAAACTGGATTGCAGCGAGAAGTGCGCGTTGCTCTTAATGAAGGCGAAAAAACTGTCAAAGGTGGTTCTTTTCGCTCGGAAGAAGCCATTCCCCCTGAAACTGTACTTTTCTTTCCTTGGGGAATGAAACCTGTCAAACAAACCGAAAATACTCAGAATATTCGAGCAAAAACTAGCGAATTACTTAAAAATAAACTACAATTTGGAGGTCTAGAAGGATTAGGTCGCGGTTGGTGCGATCTAAAAACAATTGAAACTACTGAAACTACTACAGGAAGTCAAAAATGAAATTAGATTCGCGTCAATTTAGCAAACAAGCACATAACGCTTTAGTTGAAATAAAAAGTGAGTTAGCAGTAACTTACCACAAAAAAGCTAGTGGATTAGTTCAAGGATTAAGCACTTATATATCTACTTGGGGACTGCATCGACTTAGTGGAGATATGCAAAAATTTCTCGGTGGAACTGCCGAAGATACACGCTATAAAGGGAAAGTTTATCAAAAATTTCTTACTAAGCTCAAAGAGTTTAGCGGGGCAGATTTTGATGTTAATGATCAAGGCACATTAATTCATATGCCTTTAAGAAAATATACCGCCCTCAATCACTTGGCAATTAAATTAGCAAAAGAGTGGTCTTTTTGGTCGCCAGCAGTCTTAGGAGAGGCAGAACAATCATGACGGCACAACAAGAATGGCAGAAATTTTTGGAAAAACTCCAAAAAGATAAAAATCCTCTTTATGACTTGTATAAAGATAGTCAGTTAGAAATAGGTACAGAAATAACTATTTATTTTTCTGACGAAGAAGCGAAAAAAAAAGCAAGTGCTAAATGGCAGAAATTACAAGCCAAGTTTCCGCCACACTGGAAAAATCAAAAGATTAATTTCAAAGTTGGACAGTTAGCCCCTTCCTCCATTACTGCAATGACAAGATCGACAGCAAGAACAAATAATCCAACCAGTCGGAAATTAACCAGTCCTCTACAAGCACTGAATCATCGATTATTTAATAATAATGACACAGCTAAACCAGTTCTAATAGAAGCGGCGGCGGCGGATAAAACTTGTCAGTCTTTATACCAACAATTAACTGAGAAAACTAAACGATTAGCTGATGAAACTCTGACTGTTGAATTCATCTGGAGACTGCGTGTAGGAGGAATGCGCGGTTTTCAGGAGTTACTTCTGCCTGTATTTCATCCAGTCTATGGTGTACCTTATATCCCTTCTAGTAGTTTAAAAGGTGTAGTAAGAGCTTGGGCAAGACAACATCAACCAGAAGCTGAGGTAAATCGACTTCTGGGGACACTAGAAGATGGTATCGGTTGCGTTCAAATTCTTGATGCTTTTCCCACTGCACCTTGTTTGACTGTAGATATCGCTAATCCTCAATGGAGTTGGGAAAATAACCGAGTATGCTATCAACCTGTCCCCCATTATCTGTTGTCAATGGAAGAACCTGAGATTTTAATTGGGTTGACTCGTACCAGCAGAGGTAAATTAGAAGATGTCAGCAAAGTCAAAGATTGGTTACAAATAGCTTTATCAGCAGGAATTGGTTCGCGGGTTAGTGCGGGGTATGGTAGAACATCTGTTGCTTCTAGTTTGTCTCATCACTCTTCCCATGCTTTTAAATTATGGACACAAGGGATATATGGCGCAAATCCTCCCGCTAAAGATAATCAATATCAGGGAAATAATGAATTTCGTCCCGTAGCAGTGCGAGGGATGCTGCGTTATTGGTTTCGTGCAGTAGGATTAAGTATTTATTCACCGCAGCAATGTAAAGATTTAGAAGGTAGGTTATTTGGTACTATTGAACCGCAAGCTCAAGAAGGACTAATTCGTATTTCTGTAGATTGGGAAGAGGAAAAAGGTGATCGCAATCGTCCTTATTTTTGTGAAGGTAATATTCTACTAGAAGCTAAAAATCAGGATGCTCTCAAGTTAGCAGAAAAGCTATTGCAATTATCTTCTCATTTAGCAGGAATTGGGAGAGGATCGAGACGATCATTGCATTGGAATAATCCACTAGGATTAAGGGGATGCCATTGGGAAGTTGACACTAAAAAACTACCTTGTGATAAAAAACCATGGCAGCAGTTTCTTGAAGAGGTAAGAGATTCTTTGCTTGCCCTACAGTCTGTCATAGGAGAGCCTGCTAATTGTCCTCCCGGAAATCCTGGCAATCGCTCTCAAGATGTTTTGAATAGTCAGGCTCAAATTTATTTAATTTCTTGTCCTAGTTTAAAATATCCTGGAACTGTCAAGAATTGGCAAAACGAAGGATTAATGTCAGAAGTACGGGGAGAAGGTTTAGATTTCCTTTATAGTAGTGGCTTTAAAGGTGTCAATCGAAAAGGAAATGGAAATGCTAATGTTGGCGGACGAATCAGCCGACAAGGAGAAACTGCTTCTACACCTTCTTATGTGTTAATTAAATCTAATTTTCCCCCACAACAGAAACCTTATCAAACAGTAACAATTTTTGGAGTTAACCAGCGCGATCGCGCTACATTTATTCAACAATTAAACTCATTAAACCCTATGCAAATTCAGTAAATTAGCCCGATGCCAACCAACTCAGAGATTTTTTAAAAATTAAACTTGCTAAGAAGTTAAAAGAGTGTTTCTCTCTTGCGGGAGAGGGTTTTTTATCATCGGGTTTCCATTAATTAAACTTGCTAAAAAGTTAAAAGCTGTAGGGGCAATTCATGAATTGCCCCTACTCTGTTGTATGGTTTCCATTAATTAAACTTGCTAAGAAGTTAAAAGAATCATGAAAAGGATGCACCGGCAAGGCATCTTTGTCGGAGTTTCCATTAATTAAACTTGCTAAGAAGTTAAAAGTTAATTAATCAGCAGGACTACCTTGCCCGTCAAAACCGGAATCTGCGTTTCCATTAATTAAACTTGCTAAGAAGTTAAAAGTTATACGACCGCCTCTTGGCGACGTCCCCTGAAGAGTTTCCATTAATTAAACTTGCTAAGAAGTTAAAAGATAGCCGATCTCCAAGAGATAGCCACTATCCTCAGTGGTTTCCATTAATTAAACTTGCTAAGAAGTTAAAAGAAGTCTCCGTGAAAAATACCAGGCAAAGGTTAGCTGTTTCCATTAATTAAACTTGCTAAGAAGTTAAAAGTTGGAAAAAAAATTGACCCTTCTTCAGAGCTGTCGGAAGTTTCCATTAATTAAACTTGCTAAGAAGTTAAAAGACACGGAGGAAGGAAGTCTACGGTGGCTTAGCCCTCTGTATTCGTTTCCATTAATTAAACTTGCTAAGAAGTTAAAAGTTATCAGCAATTTGCAACAAGTAAATTGCTTTAATTGTTTCCATTAATTAAACTTGCTAAGAAGTTAAAAGTTGCGTCAGTTAAAAATCTTAAAAAAGACTGACGAAACCGTTTCCATTAATTAAACTTGCTAAGAAGTTAAAAGTCTAGCAAATGAAGGGAATGCGAGGCAAACAGATGATGATACGTTTCCATTAATTAAACTTGCTAAGAAGTTAAAAGCCGAGGGGTCTTGTTTCGTGTCGTCTAGTTCCCAAAGTTTCCATTAATTAAACTTGCTAAGAAGTTAAAAGCAAAGGGCAGTATCCCCACGTGGAAGCAATACCCGAATTGTTTCCATTAATTAAACTTGCTAAGAAGTTAAAAGCTTGTCGCCTCTCAGATCAAAGAGGTCGATGAGCACCTTGCTGTTTCCATTAATTAAACTTGCTAAGAAGTTAAAAGTCGGAAGATGAAGCCAAGGCAATCATGCAAGAAAAAGGGTTTCCATTAATTAAACTTGCTAAGAAGTTAAAAGTGGACAACGGAATTAAACCTGTTATTGATGTGTACGTTTCTCGTTTCCATTAATTAAACTTGCTAAGAAGTTAAAAGGGGTTTTGAAAAAAGATGCCTTATCGCGGACTCGCCGAAGAGGTTTCCATTAATTAAACTTGCTAAGAAGTTAAAAGCCTGCTGCAGCAGGATGTGGATGAAAAAGCAAAGAAAGTTTCCATTAATTAAACTTGCTAAGAAGTTAAAAGCAGATTATTATCAGCCCGAAGGTTTCGGAGCGTGATAGTCGGGTAATTTTCTGTAAGTTTCCATTAATTAAACTTGCTAAGAAGTTAAAAGAGGAAATTTGACTTATAGCCGTGCCGATACAATACCGTTTCCATTAATTAAACTTGCTAAGAAGTTAAAAGCGTTCAAGGTCTACCTTACATTCGTATACGAGAACCTGGTTTCCATTAATTAAACTTGCTAAGAAGTTAAAAGAAATGTCGTTCACGATAATCACTGGCGTCTCTCTCGTTTCCATTAATTAAACTTGCTAAGAAGTTAAAAGTTTATTCAATCAAGGAGAAAATAATGTTTCAAAGCAAGGCGTTTCCATTAATTAAACTTGCTAAGAAGTTAAAAGAAAAACGATAAAATCTGGAAAATCCGGGCTCAGGGCAAGCGTTTCCATTAATTAAACTTGCTAAGAAGTTAAAAGCCCTACTAAAAAGCCCGGAGAAGTTGACCCCACTGCTGCTTTGTTTCCATTAATTAAACTTGCTAAGAAGTTAAAAGGCTGGCTGGATGCAATCTGGACGCTCTCTAAGGAGCGGTTTCCATTAATTAAACTTGCTAAGAAGTTAAAAGGGGAAGCTTTCGACTCTCTCGAAAAGCGCAGGAAAGTTTCCATTAATTAAACTTGCTAAGAAGTTAAAAGTTTAGAGTGGCAGGTAGATCCCACCCTTCTAAGTAGTTTCCATTAATTAAACTTGCTAAGAAGTTAAAAGCCTGAAAAAGTGCAAGCATTTGCGCACGCTCAGGCAGAACATGGTTTCCATTAATTAAACTTGCTAAGAAGTTAAAAGTTTCCCGATCAGTCATACTTTTAATACTTTCGATGTGTTTCCATTAATTAAACTTGCTAAGAAGTTAAAAGTTGTTCTTGCTGGATGCGTATCTGCTCCAGCTCCAGCTCCAGTTTCCATTAATTAAACTTGCTAAGAAGTTAAAAGAGTTTATATGAGGTTTCATTATGAGAAAACTCGCAAGTTTCCATTAATTAAACTTGCTAAGAAGTTAAAAGATTCCTGCGCTAGTTAAACTAGGAGAAGTACCAATGGATACAAAGGGTTTCCATTAATTAAACTTGCTAAGAAGTTAAAAGCATCTGGGCTCTCATAGCCTGGTCATGAGACTACCAGTGTTTCCATTAATTAAACTTGCTAAGAAGTTAAAAGACTAGCTTGGCAAAACTAGGCTGTATAAGGATTGTACAGCAATTTTTCGTGGGATATTGAAAAGCATAGACATTATTAATAATAATTCGCAATAGTTACCTCAGTCATAAGGCTCAAAGTCTTGCTGGCCAAGGCATCGACGCACCTCAACGAAAACTCTAGATTTTCAGTCATTGTGTCTAACCCACGAAAAATGTTGAGAACCCCCCCATTCCATCGGCATAAAACAATAGAATTTGTTCCACGTTAATGCCTATGCGATCGGGAGCATCTCACCTTTATAACCCCTAAATCTTTACGTCAAGCTATTTTGAAAGCCTTACTAGAAATCAGTGTTAGGACAAGTATAATTACTCACTTGCATAAATGAGATGCTCCCGATATTTTAGTTGCTTTACCTTAATAGCAGCAGACTCTGGTAGCTCTGTATTTGTTGCTCAGGGTTGATCTCTCATCATCCTTTCGGTGTTCGCATCAGCACTCCGATTTTTCTTCAGATAGGTTCTAGAATCGAAATCAAGACGCAGGGGAAGATAGAGTTCCCTGAGTCTGAAAAGTGTACTACCGTGTAATTTTATGAAAAATAGTCTGAAACGATCGTTCCTTCGATTTATGACTGTCTCCATACTTATCGTTTTGCCATCTTGTTCACAAAAGAATCCGATCGCTCTTGTTCTCTTAAAAGATACCTCTATAAGTGGACAAAATAACGAAGCGTTTCAGGCTACAACCAAAAAAACCTGTAAGGTCATAACACAAACAATTGCCCGTGGTGATCAGTTACAAGTTATTCAAGTCAATGGGGACCAAGACCTTTTTGAAAATCTCAGCCCCACCAATCCAACTCAGGCTAAAAAACAGTGTGAATCGGTAAAGACCACCAAAAAAGAGGGTACTTTTACTTGTCCAGCTATTCGCACAGCCAATCAGGTTTTTCAGTCCTCAAAAAACCCCGGTGTATTGTTAGTCCTTATAGAGAGCAATGAGCGGGAATCACCTTGCCCTCAAGATTGGAGAACTACCGTTAAAAATGTCATTGAAAAAGGTGGTTCTGTAGTGATTTTGAATGCTACAAACAACGGCGGCGAATCATTTCGCTTAGAGCTAGAAACTGCGTTGGAAGGCCTTCCAGTTAAATATGCTCATAGTAATGTGGAATTTGCCATTAAAAACGCGATCGAAGAGGCCAGAAAACAAGTTAGAGTCGAGGCTAAGTTATGAAAAAATTAGATAGTTTTCCCCGGTTTGAGGGCAACGGTTGGAATAGTCCCCATGTATCTAATGCCAGTGGCCACACCGAAGAGGAATCAGAATCTAAACCGTGGCAAGATTCGGAAGCAACAGTCAATGACCCTCAATCAAAAGAATTCAATCGGCTAATCGCCGAGGACCTTCATCCCCAAGACCAGGAAGATCTCTTACAACGCTTTCCTTGCTATGCAATCGCACAGAGGAGAGTTGCTGCGGCGGAGTTTTGTCGATCTCAACTTATTAAAATTGATGAATTGTACTAAAGGAGTATTATGGATAGAGGGACTTTCTCTTCTTTGAAAGATAATTTCTTTTCTTTGTTTGCCACGACCATCATCGCATTTTTAAATTTTAACACGGCTATGGTTTTAGTGCCGGGGGATTGGGACGATATAAAGATATTATTTGCCATTCCAGTTTCCTTGATAGCCTGTATTCTTTTCGACAACAAAGTTAGCGAGGAGTATATGCGTGAACGCCTCAAAGGATTTGCGAGATCTACCTTAAATTGGATAAATATTCAGAGAGATAGACTAAGCAAAACTCGATTTGGGGCGATGAGACTGGAAACATACATCTATCTGTTCCAACTTTTTGAAGCACCTTTCTTAGAAACATCAGTCATCTCAATTATTAATCGTCTTGGCTGTATCATTTACTTAATCACTGAGTTTATTGTGAGCGCTTATTTATTACTAGAACGAGAGGATTTGCCCTGGTTCATGTCTATTGCTCCTATTCTAGCAGGATTATTGAACTTAGCAACGGGAATCCTTAAAGGACATCTTATTGTGTACCCAAAAGCGCTTACACAACTTAGAAAAAAATATCAGCAGTACTATGAGGACGTCTAAAATGAATATTAGATTGATAAATATTAACGAGATGAGTTCTCAGGATTTAAACGAACTGACGAGTATTTATGTCTCAGACCCAAGTATGCCAGCATCTCAAATGTTTGAAAGCCTTCAGCAAAGAGTCGCTTGCCGCTCTCTCCATAAATCCATAAAATTAATTCAGGAAGACCACCGACGGTCTTTTGAAAACTGTTTATCAGAGAGAGATAAAAAGCTTGAAGAAATTCGGAAACAAGCAGAATCTCTACACAGTTATCCCCGGGCTGTTAACGCTCCAAATCCCTCCTATTTCTTGGCAATAAATACAGTTAAAGAAGACTTAAAATTTGCTGAATCTCAAGTCAGAAATCATGAAAAATCCATCAGCAGATTAAATGACTTAGAATGGGAATTCAAGTCAGTACTAAAAAAATCATCATATTGGTCAGGTTCATTAGCTGATAGCAATATGATGGAAGAAATACTGAATGAAATGGGAATAAAAGAGCTAATGCAAGATTTAGAAAAAAGACTGAAAGAATTGCAGGAACAGGTTAAAAAATTTAGCCTTGAATTAACCAAGTTCTCCATCGTTACTGTGTACGGCGAATCAAAAGTAGAAGATTTTCAATATGGAAATGGAGCTGCTCACCATGAAATTGAATGAATCCCCTTTTGGAGCGAGCTATGCTCCTCGTCCGGAAAAACCAATCGTGGCCTTAAAACCTAAAGCTTGGTCAGTATTTTTAAGTTGGAAAAACCTCCGTGGAATAATTTTCATAATTCCTCTTTTTTCTATAGCCTGGCAGTACCTAACTCTACAACGAACCGAATATATGTTTACAACTCAACGGTTTAGGACTATTACGGGACTTTTTAACCAAGAAATCGACGAGGTTTGGCTATTTCGTGTGACAGATTTACGCATTTTAAAGCCATTTCTTTATCGTTTGTTTGGAATAGCAAATCTTTGCATTTACTCTACAGATAGAAATAATAAACTCGTGGTTATTCAGGCAATTTCGCTTACAGATGCCTTGAAGCTGCATGAAATTCTTCAACAGCAAGTCAACATTGAGCGACATAGAAATCGACCTGATATTCCAGGCTCTTGGCAGTAATCAATCATCTCAAAAAAAGGAAATAGTAATATGGCTGACCAAAACACATCTACTAACGGCGAGACTAATACTTCTTGTCCACAATAGATAGTCCAGAACTACAAGATAAAGATATATGGAGTTCTTATGACAATACCTTTGGCAAATACGCATTTCACGGGGGAATGGAGGGATACTTAGAAAATAAAGACCCTTCTCCTGAAAGTCCACAACAAGAGTGTTTCTACGATGATTCAGGTAATCTAATCGACGAAAACCATCAATACGCAGGAATGAGAGGAACTGCTAATGAATACGATGGACATAAGGGCGATAGTTCAGAACTATGGAACCATTTCTATAACGATAGTGGGGGAATCTGGCAAAACGGTGGAGAAGCCTTTTCTACCTCTGTGGAATCCTACTATGACTCTGTGGAAGATTATGTTTCTGATGTCTATGACTCTGTGGAAGATTATGTTGATGATGCCTTTGAATGAAGTCAAAGTCAAAAGCTCTTGAACGTCCTCAAAGCTTATCTGTCAAGCGTTTTTATCCCCTCTATTCTAACCCGCGCCAAAAAGCCACAAAAACTAAAAAACTTCGCCAACAACAAATGGTTAATAAACAGCCAAAACCAGTCATTCTCCAACAAAATAATGCCACTACAACAATAAATAATCTGGTCAATACTTGTCAAAAACTACCTGATGATATTTTATTAAAAGTTCTGGCTACTGCAATATCTGAACTAAAAAAGTTGCAAAAAAATAAAGTCTAATTTTGGCTTTAAAATTAATTAAGGGATTGCAAAGTTTTCTTGATTGGCAATCCCTTTTTTCTATTAATTCTGCATGGTATAGCCTAAATGATTGCCCACCATCAATTTTTTTATCGTTTCAGCACAGTAATATTAAAACATAATGATATTATGTTCCTACAATTAGGAATTGATTAACCTTCGTAGGGATTTAACACTGTTAAATCCTTATCTATTGACGGTGATTTAAAGATAATTCAATGATATTCTTAAGTTAGTTAATTCAGTATCTTGCTTTAACTCTCTATAGATAGTGATCGCCACTTCACTAGCAAGGTTAATTCCTGAATGGGAGTAGATCAAAAACCGCAAACCATCCACTATTTTTGAAGCTTTTTTCTTTTTTTTGATGAAAGCCACTGTTTTTTTAATATCTTCCTCATTAAATTGAGTTATATCATTTATTATAAGGGGGTGAATACGCCCAGGATTCATGTTAAGTTCAGATTGAACAGATTGAGGTTCAGCATTGCCATTAGGGGTTTTAATTGAAATAAATCGATAGTCGCTTCCCTCCTTTTTTTTAACTAAGTCATTGACTTTTTCTAAGTCACAACAAATCAGTTCAATATCTTGATAAATATTAGTAATTCCCTCTCCAATACTATAAATTCTGTCAACTAATGATTGAGGTTCAATCACCTTAACTTCTTTTCCCCAACCCGAAATCCAACGAATGAGATCAATGTCCATTAAAGACCATTCGGGTACAGTAACTTTAATAGTATATTGATAGGGAGGAATATTTTGGTCTAACTTAAAAATTCCACGATCTCGCGTAGCGAGCGCTTTGCGTTCATAACTCGTTCCTTTTAACCAATCAGGTGAAGACATTTCTATTTTCTGAAATCTTTGATTTCCTTCACAAATAAATTTAAACGCAAGTTCTGTGGCGTAGAGAATGACAGTAACATTTAATTTCTTTCCTTGTTGGGAATCTAAATACTGACGCTGTTTTGCAACATCATCGCCTAAATAAATTCCTGCACTTGCATCATAAAGTTTATGGAGCTTATCTAACGCTTTCTTTTGCTCATTTATATCTCTCTGAGTATTTACTTGTTGAAATCGGATTCTATCAATTCTTGCGAAGGCAAATAAACCTTTTTTGTCTCCTTCACCTATTTCATACCCTAAATACCATGCAATATTATGAAAAACAATTTGTAAAGGGTAAGCGGTAAAGGTTTGTGGTTGTTGATCTGACCAGTTGGCTGTTCCTTGAACATGACTAAACTTCAAAAATTCTCCTTTTTTTATCGCTTCTTCTAACTGTTCAAATTGTTGTTGATATTTCTCCACATCAACAATAGATTTTGTGCCAATTAAGCGAGTAGAATAAGGGGCTTCTCCTTCTAAAAGTTTGGAATTCTCTAATCGTTGTTTAAATATATCATAAATTTCGGCAGCAAGAGGATCTTTAAAATATTTCTCTACTGAATGGGATCGGAGAGATTGATAGAGCTTATTTAACTCGTATTGAGATAGAATACCTGTTCCTGCAAAGTAGCCTTTTTTCATAGAAATCTCTGGGAGAATTTGATAAGGATTTAGTACAAATTCGATGTCTTTTCTGAGTATATATAAGTTATATTTATTTTCGTCAAATAACCCTAATTTAAGCATATTTTCAATAAAGAATTTTTGGGTTCCCTTAATAGGACTATTAAGAAAAGGACGATGAACAATAAAACGAATGGTTTTGATTAATCGCTCAAATTGTTCTAAGTTAGAATAGCGATGAGTCATTACATCAGGAACTTGAATGGTTTCAATATCAACTAAATCAGCCGCTATATCTCCTCTGGCTAAAATCCCATTCTTTTCTAACCAATATAAGTCTTTTTCTATTGCTTCAGGATGGGCATAAATAGCATGATACTTTTTAGTAATTACTGCACAAATTTCCTCAATTGAAGTGCTAAACTGAGGTAATTCTTCGACTTCTAAAATTTCTTTAAGGGTTTCTGGTTCAGTTTCCGCTAAATTCCCAATCCCTGGATAGTTAATAATGACGGACATTAAGTGCATTAATCTTTCAAAGTCTAGTAAATAGGAATATTGATGAAAAACAAAAACTTTATTCTTATTTAAGTTAGCTATGTTAGCTAAAAGACGCTTGAATCCTTTGATACTTTTACAAATTTCGTCAAGATCAAAGTTATTGTCTTTAACAGGAACAGGATAGATTTTTAACAGTCCTTCGTTAGACTCTGGGGGATTTTCTTGTAAATTAGCGTTCATCTTATTAATCACTTCGTCAGGAACTTGGCGATCACGTTGTTGATTTCTTTGTTTACATTTTTCCACAGAAGTCTGTAGATGCCATCCTATCCATTGAATATTAAATAAATTAACCGTTTTATACAGAAAATCAAGTCGCCACGGGCGCATGACATTAGTGGCATCATAAATGACAGGTTGATCTTTTTCAACGGCGGTTTTAATTTGATCTAAGACTTCTACCTCAATATCCGCCCAAATTCCTTGATTTGCAGCATCTCCATAAAGTTGCGCCCGAATTTCATCGGTTGAAACCACGACAGCATTAATTTCTTCTGCCAAAACTTGAGCAAACGTTGATTTACCGCTTGCAGGAAGTCCAATCAAAAAGTGACAAATTACAAGCTTTTTCATCATAGTTTGAAAGGCCGTAAAATAACGGTGTAATTGTTCAATTTGAGTCAAAGAATTGATTGATTCGTTACTATAGGTAAGTTCAGTTTGTCCAATCGCTCCCTTTTCTGATTCAGGAAGTTGATATTCTAGAGAGCATCTGTAACTCCTAAATTAAGCTTTATGTCAAGCTATTTTGAAAGCCTTACCAGAAGCAAGTTTTAGGGACAAGTATAATTACTCACTTGCATAAATGAGATGCTCCCATATTCTGGTTGAATCTGTGACTCGTTCTGGACTCATCTAAACCTCCACAGCAGAAGAATAAAGAATTAAAGTATATCTATCCGAGTCAATCCTATCATATAAGTACGTTCTATCGCCGTACATTTTCTAGCCATTTAAGATCGCTCAGTAAAATAGCGATCACCTGTGTTTTAACCGCAGAATAGATATAGTATTGATCGGTGTTAATAAACTGTTCTTTATAGTCTCTCCTCAATTGCAATAAAGGATGATTGAGAATAATGTTTAAGATGTCTGGAATTGTCTTATATGTACAGGGTGAGAGCATCTCAAAAGCTATTGACAATTAGCTAATTTTGTAGTCCGCATGGGCATTTCAGATGATACCAGTCAATCAGAATAGTTACGAAATCGACCCGTTTGGTCGATTTTTGCTTAACAATTGAGATGGCAAATTCTCCTTAAATATGCCTGAATCGTGGGTAAGCGACCCCCGCAAAGTCCCTTTTGTCAAGGATTGTTAAGATGCGCTTGCCCTGATATAATAGACGGTGAGCTAATGTCCTGAATTAAGCTTAATAATCGCTAACGATAAATAATGACCATTTCATGCGAACTCCCACTACTTGGTGAAATTTTTCAATATGGAGTTTCTTAACTCAACCCAGAGAAGATATCGGTGTTCGCACCAAATATACTCTCATAAGCTTTAATTTAGGGTAACGTCGTCAATAGCCATTAATTTACAGTTAACAAATATGACTATTCTTCTTGCGAACCTTGGGACTTCTGACTTAACTATCAAAGTACAAAACTTTTGGCTTCCCTTTGGTTTTCGTGATGAACCCAATGTAGATGAAACAGGATTAACCGAACAACCAGAGAAAGAAACAGCATGGAAAAAACGAGAACAGTTAATCGTAGAGTTGTTAGAGACGCAATCTTCCCTTTTAGATTTAAAAGAAATTATTCGTCAGAAAAAAATTAAAACTTATCATTTGAAAAATCTTACTTCTCAATTACATCAATTACAACACTCTAAAAATGATGTAGCTCAACCTCATAATCAGATACAGTTAAAAGTTGGCAGATTATTAGGCATTGTCAAAACCGCTTATGAAAAGTTTCAAGCCAGAAAGGTTTATTTATTTGTCACTGACCAACCTTCAAGCAAGGAAGAAGTAGAGCATCAAGATACGGTTTATCTATTTGAGCTTCTCAAAAAGTTATTAGAAGAAGAAATTAGAAACTGGCAACAAGCGGACGGTATTGATTCTCACTTAATTATTGAAAAAGTGACAATTTCCCAAGAAATATCTGCTGTCGATCAAGATAAACTACTGATGGAGTATTATAACTTTTTTAATACTTTAGATTCCCAAGAAGAGATATTAATTAGTATTAAAGGGGGTACGCCTCAAATGCAAACCGCTTTGAGAATTCAAGCGATCGCTTCCAATATCCAAAAACAAATATTCCTAGAACCTAAACTGGTAGTAAAAGATTTACTCGAAGGACAAGCATCTAAGTGTGAACCAGATTGTTATTGGCAATATATGCGGAATCAAAAATATGCAACCGTTAAACTCTTATTAAACCAACGATGGGATTTTGATGGAGCAAGAGTCATTCTTAAAGATTGGCAAGAAACTTTGATTTATTTAGCAAAACAAGTTCCTAAAATAGCGAGTGATACCAAAAAAGAGCAAGAAAAATTAACAGAAGTTATCAAAAAACTTAACTTAGCGGTTAGCTGTTTTAATCTCGATAAAAATGCCGTGAGAGATAATGAGAAAATGGAGCATAACTTTTTTTGGTTAAATCTTTATACTCAATGTCGGATTTATTGGGGACTAGATGAAATCGCTAACTTTCTAATCCGATTAAGTTCTTTTTATGAAGTCACTTTAAATGAATTAATTATGGGCTTACGCGGACAAAAATACTTGAGAAATAATAATCAAAATCAATATTTGGCATTTGACAGAAACAAAGCATCTCAAGAATTTTGTAATAAGTTTGAGGAATTAGAACAGGATTTTAAAAGGGGGGGTTCATACACATTAGTAAATCGTTATAGTAAGAGAAATTTTGTTCAAACCTTAATAGAAATTGATCATCCTGATCGCCTTGAATTATGGCAACAGATTCTAGCCTCTTTGGTAAAATTAGATTATTGGTTTGATAATCGAAATGCGCTCATTCATAGTGGCAGAGGAGTATCAGTACAAACGATGATTAATCAATTGGAAGAAGGTAAACGAAATTGGACTGACGACAAAGATAAATATAAAGCTGATCCCGATAAAGCTTGTCATCCTAACAATATTTTAGGGGAAGTTCTCAATATTGCTGTCCATACTTATCAGTTACTTGGACAAAAATCATCTCCTTATGTCGGTTGGGATAAAAACACTCCCTATTATCTCTATAGCCAATTACGAGATGAAATTTGTCAACAATTGATTTAACCATTGAATCCCCGCAAAGGCGGGGACAATTAATTTCAAGACCAGCTTTAGAGGCGGTGGAAGATGTGACTTTTAAGCGGTTAGTCTCTTAAGTTTAACAATCTGATCACTGATAGATTCTAGGGGGATAAAGTCCTGTTGTAGTAATGCTTGTAAGCGAGAATTAGTGTTTACAGAAGCCCCAACCACATTGACATCAACGTTGCGTGCTTGTAGTCTCTCAATTAAGGGAATGAAATCTCCATCACCAGTTACTAAGATAACGCGGTCGCCTGGTTTAGCCGCCTCTATTAAATCCAACCCCATCGATAAATCATCGCCAATAGTTTTCCATCCGTTTTCCCGTTGTGATAAAGGGAAGGTGATTACCTCATAGTTAAGTTGTTTTAAGTGATGAAGCCATTGTTTTTGATTCGGAGAAGGATGCTCATGGAGTCCAGTATAATACTTTAAAGTAAAAGTATCTGTCTGTTTTGCTGGTTCCACCAGAGCAATTTTTAAGGCTTTCCAGTCAATTTCTAACCCTAGTGTTTCGGTCGTTTTGCTGAAATTGTTACCATCGATGTAGATGTGAGTCACCGTCTGTCTTTTTTGGGGTAGGGGAATGACGCGCTTCTCAGTTTCTATCTCTGGGGTTGGCTTCTCGTGGGGAGTAAGTTGATTTAACTGTTGTTGTTGCTGATTTAGAGTTGCAGTCGTTAGCTTTTGTTGATGTTGAACTTTTTGGGTTGCGCCTACCAGTAAACGGCTACTGGTTTTCAGGGTGCTGACTTCTTTAGCCACTTTTTCTGTTGTGTGTGTGACAGCTTTAACCTCTTTTTCGATTTTTTCGATCCCCTTAATCATAGTTTGGGAGTTAGTCAGACTTCCTTCAATCAGAGTCTTGATTTTCTTTTTTTCTTTAGTAACAATGATCGCAGAGGTAGAAGTGGCGGTCGCGAGCGCTGTTCCTACTATCATCAGATGCAGTTGACCCGAAGAAACGATCGCACTAACGAACAGAGAAGAAGCCACTTGAATGAAGGTTTTTATCATCTTTTCTTCTTTTGAGTATAGTGTGTACGGACAAATGAGTTCCACCCAGCCCCATTAGGCGGCTCTAACGTTTCTCTATTAGGTTGTCTAGGTGCGAACAATTCTTATCGTAATAGGGGTTTTAACTGGGTTCAAGCAATATCATGCGAACGCCCATCTAAAGATGAAAGAGCATTTAGAGCGATCGCTACTACCTGATCAAGGGTTAATTGAGAAGCATTATTCCGGTTCTTCGGTTTGTCTTATGCCATCGACGGGGGTTATTTATCAAGTATTTTTATCTAGAGCGAACTAATCAATTAAGTCTCTTGCCAGATAAGGATTTAGTCGATTTATATCCTCTATCGAACCATACCAAGTAACGAAGAACCATTTTTTTTTCATTCATCAGCAGAGCTTATTAAATAAATCGAGCAGAGAGACAATATCTGGTATAATGCCACTCCTGCAAGGATTTACCTAGGGATAAGCCGATTTATGTTGCTAAGGTTATATTTTGATAAACTTTTGTCAAGTTAGCCAGCAAATTAAGTTATTTTATGATTAGTTAGGTTAGGGAGATGACTACAGCCTTATCATCGGAGTCAGCCATGGCAATTTGGCCGCTATTATTGATGGTAAAGGCGGAGATACCGTCGCCATCGAGGTTAGGATTACCTTGTAGTACCGTTAATGCGAGGGTGGCGGGCAATATCAAAGGGTATTGTTTCGGTGATGTTGCTATCGCCATCTAAGTCGCGGGTATCAGCAGGGAGGGAGGCGTTGCTTCCTGCGTTGCTGGTAGGTTATACTAGGAGTCAAATACCTTAAATTGCTTAGTTGTTGAAAAATGACACAATCTTCTTTACATATCAGCACTCAAGTTTTACCCGGTAATAAAATAGAAATTCAAACCCCTGAACTCGCTGTTGGTGAAATGGTTGAGGTTTTTATTGTTCCTTCAACTTCTGAAAATGATCAAGATAAAAATGAATCTGACCCGCTAATTGGTTTGTTCAGAGGTTCTCCAGATTTAGCAACTCAATCTGAAGAAATTTTACAACAGGAGATTAAAGAAAATTCAGGATGGACATGGAAAGAAAAATAACAATAAGTGATACAGGGTTTGTAGTTGCTTTGCTAAATCAATCAGATATAAAACATAGTGATGTCGTAGCTATTTATCAGAACTATCAGCAAATATTATTACCCCAAACAGTTTTAGCAGAAGTCGCTTATTTAGTAGGTCGTAGTGCAGGTGTTAGCACTGTTGCGGCTTTTTTAAAAGGATTATCTGCAAGTCGGTTTCATTTAATTCCTTTAAGTGAAACTGATGTAATTCGAGTATCTGAGATTTTAGAAGAATACAAAGATAGTCGTATTGATTTTGTTGATGCAACTGTAATGGCGATAGCTGAAAGGCTCAAAATTACGCTTATATTAACATTAGATCAGCGAGATTTTAGATTATTTAGACCTAAACATTGTCAAAGTCTTGAGATTCTGCCATAAGGTCTTTACTATAGTTTTTGATAACAAAGAGACGCAAAATCTGTCGCTTACGTCCCCAATTCATCCTCAATCAAAGTTTACCGATTCAATAACCGAGAAATCACCCGTTTAAAGCCATATCCTCCTGCGAGGAAAACTAGCCCGACTTCTGTGCTTTTCTAAGCATACTGCCTAGTATTATTCCGCCCAATGTGATATGACCAATAAGGGAGTCGGGTTCTGGGGTTTGGGTCGGTGTGCTGGAGCCTGGTACTGTCAGGATACCCGACATTCCGTACAATGGCAAAGTAGCTGTGTTCTGTTGTATGTTGTTGGCGATGACTTTATCTCGAGGATCATGTATAGTACAACATATCCACTCCAACCCAACGCCTAATGTATTACCATATGCTACATACATAGAAGGAGGCGCCCCCGTATTAGACACTGAATTTCCGAGTGTGTACGGCCATAGTTGAACGCGATATGGGGGTCTGTAGGCTGGGTCTTTATATACGTTTCCACCGTAAAACGTCCCTGTCCATACCCAAGAATTGATTTGACTACCAGTTGGAGAAACGTTAATTGAATGAGAAATCGATCCATCCCATAAGTCGTGATTTCCTGTCGCCACCAATCTTCCATCCAGAGTATAAAATGGTACAGAAACATCCGAGATATCAGTATGGGTATTAGAGATCGCATCAAACGAAGTACCAGGACTCGTAGAACCGATCACCTTCCAGATAATACTGGTAGGGTTGATTCCTGCACTTGTGAAAGCCGTATTTAATGTGGTTGAATTGTGGGCCTCATCATTAACAAAGGTATTATAGTCAGCAATGTTCATGCTTGTTGCATTACGAGTGCCATCCGTAACAAACACCAAACGATACTTATCGCCAGGATTCAGACCAGGAGGAATCAGTTGAAAAGCTTGCGCCTTACCAGAGATGCCAAGAGTAGCAAGTGTCACTAATGGGGTAACTCCAGAAATCAAGCCTAAAACGTTACTGATTTTCTTACACAGTTTCATCAATTTATTGAAAACCGCGCCACCACTACCTCGGTTAGCATAATTTCGACTAAAAACCGAATCAACAGCAGTTTCTGTTCCGGCAAATCCCCCATAAATCCCGACATTATTTTTTAGGGTGAAAGTTGCATTCCTGTCAGTCCCCGTCGTCGGTTTATAAGTACCCGCAGACACCCAAATTTCATCGCCAGCAAGTGCCGCAGTTAGCGCACTTGCTAAACTGCCATAAGCATTATTCCAAGCGGAACCATTACCAGTCGCACCAGATTTAACGTAGATGATAGCCATGATATACCTCGTGTGAAAAAGATGGTACAGAGTCAATAGGGAATCCACCCGAAACTTAGTTCGAGTTAGATAAAGTTGATAAGTAAGCGAATAGTCGAGAAAACTGCCTCTAAAGACACCAAAACTATTAATCAAGCTTGGATGTCAGAAAATTTAGCACTGGTTAGGGATAATGCTTAGATTGTAGAGGCGAATAATCATAAGTCCCGTTTATTTTTTTTTTTTCATTCATCAGCAGAGCTTATTAAATAAACCATGCAGAGAGAAAATATCTGGTATAATGCCACTCCTGCAAGGATTTACCTAGGAATAAGCCGATTTATGTTGCTAAGGTTATATTTTGATAAACTTTTGTCAAGTTAGCCAGATAATCAAGTTATTTTGTGATCAGTTAGGTTAGGGAGATGACTACAGCCTTATCATCGGAGTCAGCCATGGCAATTTGGCCGCTATTATTGATGGTAAAGGCGGAGATACCGTCGCCATCGAGGTTAGGATTACCTTACTTTTATTGCTTAAAGGGATTAATAATAGTTAATTTTTTATCAACAATTAAACCATCTTGCATATCTTCTGAATACAAAATATTTGCATCAGAAAATAAAGCACAAGCAATCACTAAACTATCCCAAAATGATAGATGGTATTGAGTTCTCAGATTAGATGCAGATTCAAAAATATCAAGATTAAATGAGATAACTTGATATTTTCTATAAAAGGAAACAATTAATTTAAACAATTGTTTTTCATCAAGCTTATGCTTTTTAAGTAAATTACAAGAAACCTCATTAATTATTTTGGTACTGATAATGATGGACTTTTCTTTAATTAATTGTTTCGCCAATATTCTTTTACTTTCTTCTTTTTTATCAGTGGAAAAAGCATAAAGCCAAATATTAGAATCAACAAAACAACTATGATTTTTAAGTTCTCTCATAAATTTCTTCTCGTTTCATAAATTCTAAATTATCAACCTCTATAGGATTTTCCAACAGGTATTCAATCATATCAATTTCAGGTTCACTTTGATTGAGTTGATTTTGAGCTTTAAATGCGGCAATAAGTACCTGTATCTGCTGAATTTGTTCAGGTTTAAGTCCAGTTACATTAATGTTTTTAATCATGGCTACCTTGTAATGATTTTTACTTTAATTATACTAATTACACGCTCTCACAATAATACTCTTCCTTTTTTACATCTTTGACTAAAATTATCGGTGTTTATGAAGAGTTATTATAGCCTAGCCTTTGAATTATAACAAAGAGACATAAACCCCGCGCTTGTCCCCCTCTCAGTATACTGATAGTTTATTTAACAAAATAGTCCTAAAAGTCTTTCCCAGTAAACATTTCACGATTTCATAAGCAAAAATTATCAGACAAAGTCGAGAACAGCCCAATTTCTACAAACTTGATCTCCTATCGTTTTTCCATCTCCAGACAGACTTCTTTCAACAAGCTATCTACCTGTTTGTCGAAAACGGCTTTACGATATATAGCAAAACACTTACATTATGGCTCTTATGGATGTATTCACTCATTTTTCTATTATACGCTGCGAGCGGCGGGGAATTAGACCCGAAGAGATTAAAGCATATCTAAATATTTTTGGGTTAAAAGTTAAACTTCAGGCTTTCATTTAGCGCAAATGTACTAAATAACTAATTTTTCCCAAAAAATTAGTCAACACACGATTGTAACATATATAGCGTTTCCTGTTCGCAAGAGGTACATTGTCGATGGTGAAAAGCTTAATTAGCAAAGGTTTAACTGTACCACACAGGTGTGAGAAACGCTATAATTAATTTGCAAGAGTTCTAATGTTTTTTTGGATAGAAATCATGAAATCCCCCTCTCGTTTTTTCATCGGTATCGCCGGAACCATAACGGTCGGTTTCCTCGCTACCTCGTCGGTTCAAGCTTCGCCTTTAAATTTACAATTTCTCGGTCAATCGATTGTTCCCACGGGGTTTATTCCCTCAGGCCCAGCGGGAACCGTGAACGGTGTCTCCGTTCCGGTCGGGGGATTATCGGGCATTACCTACGATCCGGCGGGTAATAACTTTTACATCATCTCGGACGATCGCTCTCAGAACGGCCCGGCGCGTTTCTACACCGCAACGATCGATCCGACGCTATTTAATGTTAATGGGACGAATAGCGGCGTTACCTTTACCGGTGTTACCCCACTTTTACAGACTAACGGGCAAACTTTCCCGGCGCTGAGTCTCGATCCAGAGGGGATCGCGCTCGTGGGTTCTAATCTGTATATTTCCTCCGAAGGGGAGGTTTCTAGCAATCAGATTCTCAATCCCTTTGTCAATCGATTCGCGCTGGCCAACGGTCAACAGAACGATACTTTACCGATTCCGAACCAGTTTATCCCCGCACCGAACTCGATTCCCACCACAAGCGGGGTTCGCAATAATCTGGCTCTAGAAAGTCTGACCACCACCCCAGATCAGCGATTCCTGTTCACGGCCTCCGAGAACGCGCTTGTGCAGGATGGGCCGGTCGCGACACCAACGAACGGTTCTCCCTCGCGGATATTGCAGTACAATCTCGCTAATGGACAGCCGATCGCTCAATTCCTCTACAATACCGATCCAATCGCCCTTCCCCCGATTATTCCAACCCCTTTCGATATCAACGGACTCGTCGATTTACTGGCACTTGATAATAGTGGCAAACGCTTTCTCTCCCTAGAACGTTCTTTCTCTATAACGACGGGAACACCGGGGAATACGGGCTATACTGTGAAAATCTACGAGGTTTCCCTGGAGGGGGCCACCGATATCAGTGCCTTTTTCAGTATTAATGGGGTTTCGGGTATCGTGGCCGCCCAGAAAACCCTATTATTCGATCTGACCTCGTTAAATATCCCCATCGATAACGTGGAGGGGATTACCTTCGGCCCCGATTTACCGAACGGCAAGCGATCAATAATTCTCGTCAGCGACAATAACTTTACCCAGTTCCAATTTACTCAATTTCTCGCCTTTGGCGTGGAAACCGTACCCGAACCCTCAACCCTCGCAGGATTGCTGGTGATCGGTTGCGGTGTCATTCTAGTCAAAAAAACGGGAAAGCTAAACAAAATCTGGCAACAGCATAGAGATCAGGCTATCTTTAGGGTTGCCGAGCGTTTCGTCAATTGGACAATGGCTCTTCTAGGTTCTGTGTGATAAGTTTAACTTACATAGGATCGACCAATCTTTGTGTTCTTTGTGTCTTTGTGGTTCGTTCCACCCCCTCGCCAAAAGAAATGTATCTTAGAGTACATTTTACCCACCAAATCCAAGAGGGCCACTCTTATTACCCTTATAACTGGACTTCCCCCATACATAAATACTAAAAAATTAACAAAACCCTTACTGCAGGTCGCTTCTAAGAAAAAATTGAAAAGAGGCTACTGGGTACATTTTTTACTTGAAAATATAATGATAGATAGGACGTACCTTTAAATCAATTGACTTATAACAGCGAAATGCCTCCTCCACTTGAGATAAACTTTTATAAGCTTTAACCGTGGTCGCTGCATCCATCAAGGTTGACTGCAGAGAAGTTCTTAACACATACACACCATCCAAGGCCGTTTCTTGAGCGATTAATTCCAGCTTACGCTGATAGGAAAAGCCTCTGACAGGGGGACAAGAGGACTGAAATCCATACATCATAAGCTTTCCATGGTTTTAGCTTGAAAAAGTTCGCCGCACCATCTCTCACTTATTAATAAAATTCCTAGTAAGCTTGCTCCTATCCCTAATTCTTTCCTTAGCTTTTTGCCTAGAATCGCTAGATTTATTTCTAGCGAGAGAAGCTCAAAGCCTTTGTGAGCAAAGCTTCTAGCTCGCTTATCCCCCTGCTATTCCAAAATGGCTTAATTATGGAGCATAAGTGGACTTTAGTCATCATCCCCAAAATCCACATAGGTGAATCCTGTTTTAGCATCGGTTAGGGACTTACGATATTTGTCATAAATTGCCACACCCGGAATATCTTCCGAGAATTGCTTCGGTAGTTTAAAAGAGCTGCGGGGATAGCGTTGCCGAATATCAAGAATGGCGCGATAGGGAAGATACCATTTACGCATTACCTGTAATAATTCAGCAAATTGAGCGTAGGATTTGCCATGTCTGTAGGTAAGGGCAATGTATTGCATCATTCGAGCATAGGTTTCTGGTTTGTTCTTATTATCAGCCACACCGATAATATTTTTCAGCTTCTCAAAAACTTCGTACTTACTAATTACCAAAACAACCAGACTGGAATAATCTAGTGTTTGTTTTTCCCGAAAAGTCTCCAGGATATCAGAAATAGTTCTCAGGACAGAATAGTCCGCTAGTTGGTAGGTTTTAAATAGGGATAAAAGTTTTAATCCTAATTCGTAATCTGCCAGACGTTCTAATTCAGATTGATAGGCTTTTAGGGCAATTTTTCCCTCCTCTGTTTTCACTTGGGGCAGCGTTGACAGTAACTTTTCTGCTACTCTAGCTTGAAAAGCTGCCTTATCTTCGTAGTCAGAAGCAAGCAGAGATTCTACATATTGATAAAAATCCTGTTGTTTAGAACTACGATAACGAAATTCTGTTTGGTCAAGAGTTAAATAACTATTTTTGGCTTCGATCGCTCCTTGCAGTAGTTTAATACTTTGATCTAGTCCTGCGTATTCCTCAATTCCTCTAGCTAGACAGTACTTCATCTTGACAAACATGAGAAATTCTTGACCGCTAAACTTATCACTATCGATCGATTCTGCTTTCTTGGCAAATATCCCCACCGCTGACATTTCCCGATTGTGGACAATCTCTACCAATTCAGGCACCTCTGACTTTCTTTGAAACAGTTTTCTTAAAATTAATTCTATGACTTTTCTCATCTTCAGTCGCCTCCAGGTTTATTTGAAAAAGTTTTGTTAAAATTAACTCTACCGTGTTGCCCACAAATATAAAGTATAATCTAATTTGGCATCCACTACTGACGAACGACTCCCCAAAAGGAAAACTTCGTCCCTCGGAGTCTGGGCAAATAGCTGATTTTGAGGCATTGAGACACATAGGTTGGGAAAATTTTCCATCATGCTCCTGATTACAGACCAAATTTACCAGCAGCTCTTCACCCACGCAGAATCCACCTATCCCGAAGAATGTTGTGGGTTACTCTTAGGAAAAATTACCGAAACAGCATCCCAAGTGATTACCACGCAGCCCACAGAAAATAACTGGTCCGGCAACAAGAAAAACCGCTTTAGTATTGCTCCAGAAGTGCTTTTACAAGCTCAAAAATCAGCCCGGGAAAACCAGCTAGATATTATTGGTATCTATCATTCCCATCCCGATCATGCCGCCATTCCCTCGGAAATTGATCGTCAATTAGCCTGGTCAGGATATACTTATTTAATTGTCTCCGTAGTTTCAGGACGAGCGATCGATTTACAAGCTTGGCAACTGGACGAAGGCGAACAATTTCAACTGGTGAAAATATTGTAGTCTTGTGGGAAATACCAAACAGCCTTAAGGCAATTCTCCCCGTTAGCAACTTCCCCCCATTCCCCCTGATCAGTGGTTTCCCGGAAGCCCGACATCGGGGGGGCAGGGGGTTGGGGGGTCTTGCCTCGTCTCAACAAGCAATTTAAATGCGCGGGCAGCTTAGTTATTTTGTTTCTTCCGTGGGAGGTGTGCCATTAGAAGTTCTCAAGCGCTATATTAGGGATCAAGAAAAGCCGTCGTTCTACGACGAGGTTTTAAACCCAAATTTTCGATAAAAGCATCCATACCCATCATTTTTCTACCATCATTCCCCCCCTATCCTCTCTGGTATTATCCCCATGCTTGATGCTGTCATAATTTTATTATTCGTCTTCGCTATTGCCAGTATTGGTTATAGTGGTGTGGACTTGCTGCCGGTTACTGTCCAGTCGCAAATCAGCAATATTGAAGCTTTACGCTGGTTATCGGCGGGTTTTGCCTCAATTATTGGTTTAGCTCTTGGTTTAGTTGCCCAAACTACCTATCGTCGTCTAGAAACCCAAGTACGACAAACTCCGATCGAAGTTATTTTAACCCGTTCGGTCGGTCTAGTTATCGGTTTGTTAATTGCTAATCTGATCCTAGCTCCGATTTTCTTCCTACCGATTCCGGGAGAGTTCTCGTTTATCAAGCCTATAATCGCCATTTTAGGCAGTATTATGTTTTCCTATCTGGGGGTTAGTTTAGCAGATACCCACGGTCGCACTTTTCTGCGTCTGATTAACCCCAATAGTATGGAATCAATTCTAGTGGCAGAAGGAACCCTGCAAGCGGCCGCCACTAAAGTTGTTGACACCAGTTGTATTATCGATGGTCGTATCGAACAATTGTTAGACACGGGATTTATCGAGGGACAGATACTCATCCCCCAATTTATCCTTCAGGAATTGCAGCAGTTAGCGGATGGTAGTAACGACCAAAAACGAGTTAGAGGAAGACGAGGATTAGATATTTTAAACCGGATGCAAGAAGAATTTCCCGATCGCATTGTCATTCATCCGGCCGATTATGAGGATATTAGCACCGTAGATGCTAAATTAGTCCATCTTGCCCAAGAAATTAACGCCACCTTGCTCACTAACGATTACAATCTCAGCAAAGTGGCCAATCTGCAAAAAGTCACCATCTTGAATGTCAACGATCTCGCTCAAGCAGTACGCCCGATCTACTTGCCCGGGGATACTTTGGACCTAAAAATTCTCAAAGCAGGAAAAGAACCCACCCAAGGCATCGGTTATCTAGAAGATGGCACGATGGTGGTGGTAGAAGAAGGAAAAGATTATCTAGGGGGAGAATTGCGGGTAGTGGTGACATCTGCACTGCAAACCTCGGCCGGACGGATGATTTTTGCTAAACCCCAAAATTCCCTGATTGCTTAAAGGGAATAAAACCCAAAAAAGCCTCAAATACAGGGCCAGAGGGGATCGTATTTGAGGAATTTCATTTTTTAAGGTAAGTTAAGTCACTAACTGAACTATCTAGCCAATTTATATCTAAATTAGGCCGGTTTATTGATTACAGCCATGGACTGACGAGCAAAACTAAAATAACCATCCCAGAATTGTTTCTGACTATCGAGGGCAACTTTGGTGGCGGTTTCTTGGGCGGTTAGGTAGGATTTCACCCATTCTTGTTGATATTCGAGGGATTTAACCAAAGTTTCTGGAAACTCAAACACTGGTGTAGTCGTGGGAACACCATTACCCCAAGCGGACAGAAGTAGTTTCTGCCATTCGGCTAGGTATTTTTGGTATTCTTCAAGATAATTGGTGTTCATAGAAGTCAAACCGCTAACTAACCCATCTGGAAGGAGATGGTGAGAAAGTGGGGCGGTGTTACCACCTTCTCGAAAGCAAAAATCGCACCGAGATAAAATATAATATTCTATCCCCTCTTTAATTATAACCTGAGTTTGCGATCAGCCCCAATCTTTATGCGATCGCCCTAGACCCAGCCTATTTTTTGGTGACTGGGAACTAACGCTAAAATAGTCCTACTCTAGCCATTTTCCCCCAACTATGATCGATCGCCCTATTCATGTAATTGGTGGAGGATTAGCAGGGACTGAGGCGGCGTGGCAGATAGCCCAAGCAGGTATTCCCGTGATCCTGCACGAAATGCGCCCAATTCGCTCTAGTCCCGCCCATCATAGCCAATTTTTAGCTGAATTAGTCTGTAGTAACTCCTTTGGTGCCATGGCGGTGGATCGCGCCACCGGGTTACTCCATGAAGAATTACGACGCTTAAATTCTCTAGTTATTGCCCAGGCCGATCAGCATAGTGTCCCCGCAGGAGGGGCTTTAGCGGTCGATCGAGGGGTATTTAGTCGAAATTTGACGGAAATCTTGGCCAACCACCCTCTAGTCACCTTAAAACGTCAGGAGATCACGGAAATTCCCCGGGATGGTATCGTCGTTTTAACCACCGGACCGTTAACCAGTGCTGCTTTAGCCGCAGATCTGCAAAATTTCACCGGCCTGGACTATCTGAGTTTTTTCGATGCCGCTAGTCCGATTATTCTAGGGGAATCTATTGATCAATCGATCGCTTTTCTGGCCTCTCGTTACGATAAAGGTGAGGCTGCCTATCTCAATTGTCCCATGGATCGGGAACAATACCTGCACTTCTGGCAAGAGTTAAAACAGGCAGAACAGGCAGAATTAAAGGATTTTGAGCGAGAAAATGCCAAATTTTTCGAGGCTTGTCTGCCAATCGAAGAATTAGCCTGTCGGGGAGAGGACACCATGCGTTTTGGTCCCCTGAAACCGGTGGGATTAGCGGATCCCAGATATCCGGATCAACGTCCCTACGCAGTGATACAGTTGCGAATGGAAGATAAAGCGGGGCAATTGTGGAATATGGTGGGATTTCAAACTAATTTAAAATGGGGTGAACAAACACGGGTTTTCCGTCTGATTCCGGGATTAGAAAAGGCCGAATTTGTCCGCATGGGGGTGATGCACAAAAACACCTTTATCAATTCTCCCCAGTTATTATCCTCCAGTCTCCAGTTTAAATCGCAACCGACGCTATTAGCGGCAGGACAGTTAATCGGCACGGAAGGCTATACGGCTGCGGCTGCTGGGGGATGGTTAGCGGGAACTAATGCCGCTCGTTTAGCTTTAGGATTAGAAACGGTGACATTGCCAACCACAACGATGATGGGGTCATTATTTGAGTTTATCAGCAGTGCCGAACCGAAACATTTTCAACCGATGCCGCCAAATTTTGGCATTTTGCCGAATTTTACCAGAAAAATCCGCAATAAACGGGAACGTTACGGTCAATATGCCGATCGCTCTTTGCAGGATTTAGAAGCATGGATGAATCAGTTAAAAACTCCCTGTCTCGTCTAACTGTCAATCGCTAAATCGATCGCCCATAATAGAGAAGGAACCTATTTCTTTCTCTATTGCTATGCCAAACTCTGATTTTTTCCCTCCCCAATCCTACAGTCAAGAGGATGTGCAGGAAATTCTCTATTTGGCTATCTCCCGTCAAGGGGATAAGGGAGAAATTACCCGTCAACAGTTGTTAGAAATTGCCGACGATTTAGCTATTGAAGTTAAAGACTTAGAAGCGGCGGAAAAGGACTGGCAAGAGTCAAAAATGGTTAGTTATAAACGGCAAGAATTCGATCGCTTTCGTCGCGAGGAGCTAAAACATAAAACCGTTCGCTATCTGATTATTAATAGTTTTTTTCTGACGATTAATTTAATTAGTGCGGGAACAATTTCTTGGGCAATTTATATCTTTTTGCTGATGGGTTTACCTCTTTCTCTCTCGGCTTGGAAAACTTTCCAAAATCAAGGAATTGCCTACGAAGAAGCATTTAAACGCTGGAAAATTAAGGAGGAAATGAAAGAGTCTTTTAGCAATCTTTGGACACAAATTAAAAAGTTTTTACAGTTTTAATATTGTTGCCAAATTAAGCCTTTTTTGTTTTTGTGAACCACAGAGACACAAAGGACACAAAGTTGAGCTTTCCACGACTACTTAGGGTTTGCTGAAAAAGTACGGGCGAAGCATTCGGATAGAAAATCTACGGTTTCACCGATAGGTTATTGCCCGAATGCTTCGCCCCTACAGGACGCGGGCTGATGAAGACGCAAGGTTTTGAACGACGATTCTCTCAAAATCTTGCACCTGTTTCGGGAGAAAAGCCCCAAAACCCTTACTTTGCCTACATTTCACATTTATTCAGCAAACCCTACTTACTGTCATCAAAAATGTCTAACTGCTGCAGAGAGGGGGAATTATCCGACTTAACCGGTTTAATTTTCTTAATTCCCTGACGCAAACCGATCGCAATTTTACTATGTTTTTCGATTTGACCCATCACCTGCATGGCACGATCGATCACAGAAGCTGGTAAACCGGCTAATCTCCCCGCTTCGATACCGTAGGATTTATCCGCGCCTCCCGGTCGTACTTGGTGCAAAAATACTATCTCATGGGGTAATTCCTTGACTGTTACCTGATAATTGGCTACATTCTCTAAAATTGAGGCTAATTCGTTCAGTTCGTGGTAGTGAGTGGCGAAAATCGTCCGCGATTGCAGTACCGTGGCTAAATACTCCGCCACAGACCAAGCTATGGATAAACCGTCAAAGGTGGCTGTCCCCCGGCCAATTTCGTCTAATAATACTAATGATCTCTCCGTGGCGTGATTGAGAATATTGGCAGTTTCGTTCATTTCCACCATAAAGGTGGATTGGCCGGTAGCGAGGTCATCCACAGCCCCCACCCGGGTGAAAATGCGATCGCAGATGGAGATTGTGGCCGACTTTGCCGGGACAAAACTGCCGGTTTGGGCTAACAATTGAATTAATCCCACCTGTCGCAGATAACAACTTTTGCCACTAGCATTGGGACCGGTGAGAATAATCAAGTCAGGGTATTCTAAACCCTCCTGATTGCCCAAATTAATCGAATTTGGCACAAAAAAGCCGGCCCCAAGGGATTGTTCCACCACGGGATGACGACCATCTTTAATATCGATAAGACGACCATCGGCGATTTCTGGGCGACAATATCCCTGATAAACGGCGATTTCTGCCAATCCGGCCAACACATCGAAAGCGGCGACTTTTGTGGCCACTTCTCGGATTTCTGGGGAAAATTCGGCCACTTGACGGCGTAAATCGCTAAAAATCTCGTATTCTAATTTATTTAATTCATCTACTGCCGTCAGAATTATATTTTCTTTCTCCTTTAACTCGGTGGTGATATAACGTTCCTCATTGACTAAGGTTTGCTTACGCACATAATCTTTTGGGGCGAAATCAGCTTTACTGCGGGGTAAACTGATATAATAACCGAAAGTTTTGTTATAATTAACCTTAAGATTGCTAATCCCCGTTCTTTCTTTCTCTGTCGTCTCCAGATTCTTAAACCAATCGATTACTTCCTGATAGTCGCGCCGCAGGGCATCCAATTGGGCATCAATTCCCTCGCGAATCACCCCCCCTTCCTTGAGGTGCAGCGGAGGAGATTCCACCAGATGCGCTATCACCTGCTGGCCTAATTTTTCTAAATCGGCGGGAATTTGCTGTAAAGCTTTCAAATAGGGCGAATTTCCCGCAGCAACCAAAGCCGCTAAATCGGCCAATTTGACTAAGGATGCCGCTAGGGAAAGTAAATCGCGGGCATTAGCTGTTCCTGCGCCAACACGACCGCTTAAACGTTCTATATCGTAGATTTCCCTTAATTTTTGCCGAATATCTTGGCGCAAGGAGGGATTATCCTTTAACTCTTGGATAGTATCTTGACGGGCGCGAATACCGCGAGAATCTAAGAGAGGTTGCAGTAACCAACGACGTAAAGCGCGACTACCCATGGCCGTACAAGTGCGATCAATCGCCCATAATAGAGAACCATAGAAGCTACCATCGCGCACCGTTTGGGTAATTTCAAGGTTACGACGGGTTTGCCCATCTAAAATCAAAAATTCCGAGACAGAGTAGGTTTTTAAAGGTTGTAGGGGGACTTGATTGGCTTTTTGGGTCTCTTCAATGTATTCTAATAGGCCTCCGGCGGCGCGAATAGCAAGGGGTAAATGTTCGCAGCCCATCCCCTCTAGGGAACGCATTTTATAGGTGATTAGGAGACGATTTTTCGCTTCTGTGAGAGTAAAGATAGTTTGGGGACGGAGAGAATAACAAAAACTATCGGGTAAACAGGGGGGGAGATGGTCGGATTTTTCCCCGGGGCGCAAAATACGGTTTAAATCGGGGGCATTGATGGGAAAAAGGATTTCTGAGGGCTGTAAACGGGTTAATTCTAGGCTTAAAGCCGTTAAATCGCTGGCCTGGGTGGTGTAGAATTCTCCAGTGGAGATATCTGAATATGCTAATCCCCAATTTTCTCCGGTAATTACCACTGCAGCCAGAAAATTATTCTTTTTTGCGTTCAACATTCCCTCATCGGTGAGGGTTCCGGGGGTGAGCAGTTTGGTGATAGCGCGTTCTACTAGCCGTTTTTCGGCGGCTGCTTCCGTTGAATCCTCTACTTGGTCACAAATCGCCACCGCATAGCCTTTTTCCACCAATAAACGACTATAGCGCTCTAGGGCGTGGTGGGGAACCCCGGTCATGGCGACTCTCCCAATCCCTTTACCCCCTTCCTTGCTGGTAAGAACTAATTCTAATTCTCTGGAGATAATCACCGCATCCTGAAAGAAACACTCGAAAAAATCGCCCACACGATAGAGTAAAAGAGCATTGGGATAGGTTTCTTTTACCTCCACATAATGCTGGTACATGGGGGTGAGTTTACCGCGATCGAGTCCGCGATAATCACGATGGGGATCTTTATTGGTAGCCGGTGGTTCTAGGGGAAAATCCGAGGGGAGAGTCATGGGTGAAGGAAAGCTGGACAATTCTTTATTCAATTTACCGCTCTTGAGAACCTACGATCAAAGAATCCCAATAGCCTCAAGGAATAATGCAAGGTTTTTGAGGGTCTCCATCCGATTTTTTGGCACTAACATCGGATTTTAACAGGTCAAAAGCCTTATTTTACAAGGTTTTTACCATTATTCAGCAAACCCTAATTAGGGGCTGTGGCTTGAATTTTGTTATTGTCATCGGCTAGGGTCTGAATCTCCTGTCTGTAAGCAAAAGGAGCGCGACTGAGAGCATCTTGAAAGAGGGGTTGAGCCTCTTGATTTTTGCCCTGTTCTTTTAGTACGATCGCTGTGGCTAAAATCGGTCGGAAATCGTTAACATCCATTTGTTGAGCTTGTTTATAGGCTGTTAAAGCTTCTGGATAATTTTGCTGCTCGAAATAGATTTTGCCTAAAAGTAACTGAAGGGAAACAATATCGATTAAACTAGCAGAATTATTGGGATCAGCAGCGGCTTTTAAAGTGCGATCAATTGTGTCTTTGACTAGACTAATCGCCTCGATCGGACGGTTTTGGCTGAGAAATAAATTAGTTAATCCAGTTAAAGCCCGTAGATCTTGGGGATAAGAGGCCAAAAGGGTGCGATAACTGCCTGTGGCTCCTGCATAGTCCTCTATTTGCTGTTTTGCTTCTGCTAAAAGTAGTAAATAATCGGATTGTTGGGGGTTAAGTTGCGCTAATTTTTCTAAAGGTTCGATCGCTTGCTTTAAATCACCCTGCTGTAAGCGAATATCTAATAATCCCCGCAAAGCCGTCTGATTATCGGGTTCACGCTCTAAAACCATCTGATAACCCATTGCTTGACTGGCCAATTTCTCTTGTTCCACTGCGGACAGATGACTCTGGCCCGAAGATTGCTGACTCTGGAGAATAGAAGTCAATAGCGGCATGATCGAGAAGGACAACAAGGCCAATAACATCAGGACGAGACCGATGGACAGCCAACGACGGTTAGAGAGAGAGGTTTTCATAGACTGGGGTGCGAGGGAACAAACAGGAAAATGTTATGGAAATCTGGAGATTTGAGGAGGAGATCGATCGAATTCCCCGCTCTTTATTGAGTACAATGGGCAAACGGTCAAGACTCAAAAGGGTTTTGACCAGGTTGACAGTCAAAAGATCATGGTTCTTAATATATTAGATGCCAGTAGAGTCGCTCTAGAAGGTTATTGTAACCTCCCAGATCGCTCTTTTGACTTGATTGATTACCAATTTACTATGTGTCTCCGCCGCTAGGAGTGTGATATGAATCGTCCTGGGAATCGGTTTACCGAATCACCGAAAACCCCCCCGACTCCTGAAGTGGAAATTCAGGAAGTCCCCCTTGAATCCCCCCATACCGAAGCTGATTTAGCCGTAGAGTCAGCCACCCCCGCAGAAGTCAAACGTCAACAACCGATCCCCCCTCCCAGTCATCTGCGGCAGTATCGGGCGATCGGTCTCGTCTATGGCCATTATCAGCGATCGGAGGAACAATTAACCAAAGGCAATATTTTAACTGCCGATGGTACTTTGATCGATTCTGTGATTCTCGGTCGGGTAATCAGTTTGGTTAAAAATCATCTCGATCTGGAAAAACCCCATCTCTGGGTAGTTTATCCGCGCACCCGTCAGGAAAATGATGCCCTTCATGTTCAGATTGTCGGTGTTTGGGAACCAGAAACCCTGAAAAAAGAGGATGATCAGGAGATAGAAACTCTCCGCGCTTCTACCCCGGGTTATTTCTCGATTCGAGGTGAAGTCATCTTTACCGAACGGGAAAATCAAGCGGTAGTGATCAAAATCCGACAAATGCCCAAAACTGAAGCAGACAAACCCAAGTTTTTTAAACTAAAATTGCGCGGCACTTTACCTAGTAAACCGGTCAGTCGTTTTTGGGATTTTCAGGTACAACTAAAAGGGGATGCCTTAACTATTTTGGAAGGTTTAGACCTAGGTTTTGCCAGCAAGAAAAAACCGATGGGTAAGGGAGGTTTTAAAAAGCCTTTTGATAAAAATCGTCGTCCTTCGGAGGAGGGAGAAAAACGACCTTTTACCCCCGGACAATCTCCCGTTCCTAGGCCTTCCCGACCGAAACCCGTATCGGAAAACTAATTTTTTTCTAAGGATGGGTTCTGCACCCATCCTTAGGTTGACGTTTTTTTCAGGAGTCATCTGCTCCTTAGTATCTGGGAATGTAAGCGCGAATTCTATAACTATAATCAGTTCCCAAAATCTCGGCGATCAAAACCGCTAACTGAGTGCCTAAAATCGCTTCATCGGCGGAACTAAAAGATTTATAATCTTCTATTAACCATTCTTGACCACCATTAACTAAAGTACATTGGAATGTACCCAAGGATTCGGCGATTTCTGTATGTTCTGTATAGTTTCTCGTTCTTACTTCCCCCCTACTATAGTTATTTCAAATAAGAACGAGACACTAGGCGACACAATAAGTACGAATAATTTCATCAAGGGTTGTCCCCACAGGAGCATACATTCTTGCCCTCTTTAATGCACTAA